>Ga0228536_1000057_pt1 | contig 275494 bp, 222 predicted proteins | sample SJ1Smetagenome_FD_168611 | JGI IMG/M metagenome (GOLD analysis project Ga0228536, IMG submission 168611) | Enriched culture of PCE-dechlorinating microbial communities from Ithaca, New York, USA - SJ1.S | ecosystem: Engineered > Modeled > Simulated communities (microbial... > Unclassified... | reverse complement strand
ATGAATGGCAGCTCCACTTCGGCTACGCCTTCGTTCCGCTGCCATTCATTCTCAATTGAAACAAAAAAAATGAATACCTTTGAATTTAGAAGAAGAACTCATTACACACAAAAAGGGATACTACCAAAAATATCTATACTTTAGTCGGGAATATAATATTTTGCCTGAACTATAGATTTGATAAGCGGTTCAAAGGAATTCAAACCAGATTGAAACGATGAATACAGTGAAACTCACCGTTCGCTGTACAACATGTGCCATTTTAGAATGTAACCTGATTTTGAGCGCTTTACACGAGAGATGAGTGCAGAATGTTTTCAATCAGGACAGTTATAGGAAATTTTTTTCGTGAGTGAATAAATCAGGGAATAGACCACCGGTAAAGAGGCAAAGAGCCGGCAATCATAAATAACAGAATACGTTTAGAAGTAGGCTATTTTATTAATATAAAAAACGCTTTTATTATTTCTTGAATTCACGTAGCTGTTTTTAATATTCTGATAACCGTGAATCAGGAAGTAACTGTCGTACCAGCGTTCAATGATGCTGTTCGAGTCTTCGAAAATGCGGTCGCGTGCGTTTAGTGTGGCGATATCGGCTGATGAGATGCTTTCAATGGTTTGATCTTTATGGATGAGTTTGGAAAAGATCTTACCGTTGTTGGCATACGCCAGGACGAGGCCTTCAGGATCTTCCCATGACACAACGCGGCGTTTCAGAGTTTGCGTAAGCATGTCTCTAAGCTCCAGATCGTTGTTCCATATGAGAGTACCCTCGCGATCAAAACCGGCCACAAAAGTTGTAAGATATCTGAAGCCTTCAAATACCGAATATGTAGTAGGATAAGGCCTTCCGTAATAGTCGTAAACCATTGTGGTAACGGTTCGGTATTCAGGGTAATACGCTTCAGCCATAAATATGAGCTGATCGTTCCATACAAAAACCTCATGAGCGAGCAGGTCGTGGTCGATAGAATAATCGCGGTTGCGGTCACGGATTGATCCACGACGAACATTCAGATCGGACGGGCGGCGCAGGTAACGGTAGAAATCCCGGAAGTCGGTAAATTCGTAAAAATTGGTTGTTACTTCAGCATTATTCCGGATCAGGATGGAAAAGAATCCTGTGGAAGCAACGCCTATCGACTCTCTTCCTTCGATGGTCCGGGTGCGGCTTGAACGTCCGTACGATCCAATAATGATATCGTTCAGGCCATCGATTTTATGAGCGAAAGCAGTATTAATCATGCGGTTGTCGTCGAATTTGCTGAGCTGAAGGTTGCTAAGTACGAAGCCCTCGCTGTTGGCTTTCACAAGGAAGTAGGCTCTTTTTTTTGCAGAACCCAGGGTACGGAGTATTGCCGATATAGTTCCGGAGGGCCGATCGATGGAGATTGATTCGATAACTGCCTGACCGGCTGTTCCTGGATTTATCTCCCGTATGATCTTTCGGTCGAACTGGTATGCAAGAAGAATGGACTCGTCTTTACGGATGTTGATTCCGGCAACTGCCAGTTGATCGCCGACGCTGAAATAAGCTGCACCCGACTTTTCGGGTACGCTGTAGCTTGTTTGAGCAAAGGTTCCGGCTGAAACATCGGTGTCGATAATTCTGAAGTTGTGTTCATCGCTGCTTTTGGGATTATGAAAGAAGCTGATCAGGTGCGTATTACTGTAAAGGGATTCTTCGAGGATAAATCCCTTTGGCAGAGGAATAAATTTTCGCCAGATCTCTTTCAGATTCCTGTCGAGCATTGCGGTAACCCACAGCATCTGCTGATTTTCGTCGGTTTCGGAACTCAGATAAATAATCATCACACCGTATTCACCAGCGGGAACAACTCTGTATACTTCGGTATCATCTTTAACCGGTATTTCGAGCCTTACCGGCTTATTCCCCTGTCCGGTAAGAAAAGGGGAGAACAAACCGATTATAACGGCAATAAGCAGGATCTTTCGTATCATGGGTTGCTATTGAGACAGTAAAGTTAACAATAATGCCGTTGTTCCGTTCTGCTGCCGGCAATACCGGGAGGCAAAACTCCATGAACGGGAATTCCGGTTAAACAAAAAAAGCGGCAAAGATGAACCCGGCCGGATTCTTCTTTGCCGCAAATTTCATGCAGAAATCGCTATTATTACTTCACTTCTTCAAAGTCAACATCGGTGACTTCGGAATCGGGGGCAGAGCCTGACTGCTGACCGCCTGCCTGAGACGCTTCGGGATTGGGCTGACCTGCATCCTGAGTTGCTTTGTACATCTCTTCGCTGGCAGCCTGCCATGCAGCATTGAGAGCTTCCAGAGCTGTATCGATACCGGCAAAGTTGCGGTTCTTATGTGCTTCCTTAAGATCGGCAAGAGCTTTTTCGATGGGGCCTTTTTTTGCTTCGGGAAGTTTATCACCGTACTCTTTCAGCTGTTTCTCGGTTTGGAAGACCAGAGCATCGGCACTGTTGAGCTTATCAACTTCTTCCTTAGCCTTACGGTCAATTTCGGCATTGGCTGCAGCTTCATCTTTCATACGTCTTACTTCCTCGTCTGAGAGTCCGGAAGAGGCTTCGATACGAATCTGCTGTGATTTGCCGGTACCTTTGTCTTTTGCCGATACGTGTAGAATGCCGTTCGCGTCAATATCGAAAGTAACTTCAATCTGCGGTACGCCGCGGGGTGCAGGGGGTATTCCGTCGAGATGGAATCTGCCGATGCTTTTGTTGTCGCGTGCCATCGGACGTTCACCCTGAAGGATATGAATTTCCACGGAGGGCTGGCTGTCGCTGGCGGTGGAGAACACTTCCGACTTTTTGGTCGGGATTGTGGTATTTGATTCGATAAGTCGTGTCATAACGCCTCCCAGAGTTTCGATTCCGAGAGAAAGAGGAGTAACGTCGAGCAGAAGCACGTCTTTTACTTCACCGGTGAGAACGCCTCCCTGAATGGCAGCACCAACTGCAACAACTTCGTCGGGGTTAACGCCTTTTGACGGGGATTTACCGAAGAAATCCTCAACTATTTTCTGAATAGCGGGAATACGGGTTGAACCTCCAACCAGAATAACCTCATCGATATCGGAGGTTGAAAGGCCTGCGTCTTTAAGAGCAATGCGGCATGGTTCAATGGTAGCTCTGATGAGTTTATCGTTGAGCTGTTCAAACTTAGCACGTGAAAGGGTACGCACAAGGTGTTTAGGTATGCCGTCGACGGGCATGATGTAAGGAAGGTTGATCTCGGTTGAGGTAGAGCTGGAAAGTTCAATTTTTGCTTTTTCAGCTGCTTCTTTCAGGCGCTGAAGCGCCATAGGGTCTTTTCTAAGGTCAATGCCTTCATCGTTTTTAAACTCATCTGCAAGCCAGTCGATAATGTTATGATCGAAGTCGTCGCCGCCAAGGTGGGTATCGCCGTTGGTTGATTTTACTTCGAACACGCCATCCCCGAGTTCCAGGATGGAAATATCGAACGTACCGCCTCCAAGGTCAAAGACGGCTACTTTAATGTCTCTATTTTTCTTATCGAGACCATAGGCAAGGGCAGCAGCGGTAGGTTCGTTGATGATTCGCTTTACGGTAAGTCCGGCAATTTCACCTGCTTCCTTGGTTGCCTGACGCTGAGAGTCGCTGAAGTAGGCGGGAACGGTAATAACGGCTTCGGTGACCGTTTGTCCGAGATAATCTTCGGCGGTTTTCTTCATCTTTTGAAGAACCATAGCTGAAATTTCCTGGGGAGTATAGTTACGGTCGTCGATCTGAACGCGGGGAGTATTGTTGTCGCCTTTGATAACTTTATAGGGGACGCGTCCTACTTCCTTCGAAACTCGGTCGAAGGTTTCGCCCATAAACCGCTTGATGGAAAAAATTGTACGCTGGGGGTTGGTGATTGCCTGCCTTTTAGCGGGATCCCCTACTTTACGTTCACCGTTTTCGGTAAAAGCAACGATTGAAGGCGTAGTTCTGCGGCCTTCGCTGTTGGGGATTACCACCGGTTCATTTCCTTCCATAACGGAAACACATGAATTTGTGGTTCCGAGGTCTATTCCTATTATTTTACCCATTTTATAAGCTTTTTTTGGTTGTCTGTTTTTTCACCGACATTGTCAAGGATTATGCCAAGCCGGCCTAAGCTTACAGGAAAGTCATCCGGAAACGACAGCACTTTGAATACATAAATTTGATTATCAATTATTTACAAATAATACAGCCGGATTTTGAAACCCGGCTGTACTAAAACGTCTGACACTGAATTCTGACATTTCGTCAGCCAGCTTCAGGAAAAGATTGACTAATTGCCAATTTTCTTGACAAATTTCAGTCCTTCATTAATCAGTCTTTCCTCGGTGGAAGGCCCTACTCTCATTTTCACGTTAGGAGTTTCCGAAGATTTCACAAAGCGGCAGCTAAAAAGTCCGATTCCGTTAACGATATTGGTATAGGTTGGTTTATCCTGCACAATACCGCTTGAAGGTTCATTTACTTCCATATAAGTATTGAACTCATCGCCGGCGACGGCAAAAAGGAATTCAACTCTGTTTACCAGACGGGCAAGTACCTGGTCTTCGGTGAAACTGCTTCCCTGTTTGTAAGGGATGAGAGTATGGCACATATTGAAGAATCCGGATGGTGCATACAGAAGTTCCATTGGTTCACCGCTATTAACGGATGAGGATTTTACCGTACTGAAATCCCAGTCAACGTAACGGGCGATGGTATCTCTGGCGGGGGCGTGCACTTCATCGAACCAGAAACGGATGGTAACATCGTAGCGCCGTCCATTTACAGCAGAAGACCATTTGACCCGCTGATTGCTTTCGGCTGTAAAATTGATGGCCTGTAGTCCCGGCCGGGGCGTTTCAATGTTGAAATCGTGCACCAGCGGTGTTAGGGATGATACCACCTTACCGGTGATAAGGTTATTTATCTCAAGGTGATAGGTGATCTTTTTAGCAACGTAATCGGAGGGCACTCTGAAACCGGTCTTATAAACCACTTGTTCGGGTGCATAAAAAATACCGGTTTCTTTGTTGTAGACAACAGTAGTATCGAGTTTGAATCTCCTCAGTTCCTGATTGTTTGACTTTTCTATAAGCCATACGTCAATCTGACCCAGGTAGGAGCTTGAATCTGCTTCCTGAGCGTAGGTTAACGCATTTCCCTGACCGAGGAAAGCTTTATTTACTTTTATGTAATGTACAGTATCGTTCTGGCTTATAAGTCCATAAACTACCGTTATATCTTTCCATTCAGCTGTAACGTCAAAGTCGGTTTCACAACCGTTAAACAGGATTGCGGTAAGGGCAAGAAGAGTAATCAGATTTTTTTTCATCCGGAGATTCGTTAAATAGTGCCGGGCCTGCGATTTGTTCTTTCAGATCGTTGTTTGCTTATTTCGGGATCCGGCCGGCTGGTTAATCAGCACGTCAAAATTACAGAAAATCCGGTTTCAGCGGTTTGAAAATAAAAAATAGCGAAATCAACATAGATTGACGCTTACTTCAACGGTTGCAGGAGGGTAAATAAACCATATATGCATGGATGATCGCCGGGCGGCATATGAAGGGAAAGCAATCTTCGGATCGCACATCCGGTTGATCCGAACATGAAATGTGAAACACCCGCTGTTCACCGGATACGACCCGGCCAGTCTGAAAACCATTAAAATATACCCGACTTGAAGAGTCTGTCAGATGAATAACGAATGTACAATTCAATAGTTTTGTAGATTTGCAGGAGCTGTAACGGCGATATGCATTTTCGCAACAGAATTCCAGGCCGTGTCAGCATTACAACTTAAAAACCAGCGATCATGATTGAACCGAACATTTCGAAATTTGCCAATGTAACGAAAGTTACCACGCATGTGCTTCAGGAGATGAAGCTGAAGGATGAGAAGATAGCCATGCTGACGGCTTATGATTATTCCATGGCCCGTTTGCTCGACAAGGCCGGCATCGATGTGATCCTGGTCGGTGATTCGGCCTCAAACGTAATGGCGGGTCATACCTCCACGTTGCCGATAACACTCAACGAAATGATTTACCATGCGGTATCGGTTGTCCGGGCTATAAAGCGGGCTCTTGTGGTTGTGGATATGCCGTTTGGCACTTACCAGGGTAATTCGAAGGAGGCACTGAATTCGGCCATACGTATTATGAAAGAATCGGGAGCCGATGCGGTGAAGATTGAAGGCGGGAAAGAAATACTTGAATCGGTTGACCGCATTCTTTCAGCCGGGATACCGGTAATGGGTCATCTTGGACTTACACCCCAGTCGATACACAAGTTCGGAACGTACGTTGTGCGTGCCACCGAAGAGAAAGAGGCTAATAAACTGGTTGAGGATGCGCATCTTCTGGAAAGAGCCGGTTGTTTTGGAATAGTTCTGGAAAAAATTCCTGCAAAGCTTGCAGAAAAAGTGACAGGAGAAATAAAGATCCCCATCATTGGCATCGGAGCAGGTCCGCACGTAGACGGGCAGGTATTGGTATTGCACGATATGCTTGGCATCACCCAGGAATTCAGTCCCCGCTTCCTGCGCCGTTATCACAATCTGAGTGAAGAGATACAGGGCTCCGTAAAGAGTTACATCCGGGATGTTAAGACCGTTGATTTCCCGAACGAGCGGGAGCAATATTAAGAACGGTTTCCTAAAAACGATCTTTACAATTTAACTCAGCAACATAACAGCAGCAATGCTAAGACAGGTTCCGGAAATTCTATACGAAGACAATCATCTGCTGGTGGTTAACAAGAGAGCCGGAGATCTTGTTCAGGGCGACCGTTCGGGCGATGTCACGCTCATCGACACTCTGAAAGCATATATAAAAGAAAAGTACAGCAAGCCCGGGGAGGTATTTCTCGGGCTTGTTCACCGTTTGGACAGGCCTGTGAGCGGAGCCGTTATTTTTGCCCGCACTTCAAAAGCACTCACCCGCCTTACCGGTATGGTAAAAGAGAGACAAATAGAGAAGATTTACTGGGCTATTGTCGGCAATCGTCCAGCGGATTCCGACGGCAGGCTGGTTCATTTTCTGGTAAAAAATGAAAAGCAGAACAAGTCATACCCTTCCGGAGAAAAAACGCCCGGAGCCAAAAGGGCTGAGCTTAGTTATACGCTTCTGGCATCCAGCAATTCATTTCACCTGCTGGAAGTGAACCTGCACACGGGCCGTCATCACCAGATCAGGGCACAACTGGCTGCTGCCGGATTTCCGATACGCGGCGATTTGAAATACGGGGCGCCCCGATCGAACCCCGACGGCTCGATAAGCCTTCATGCACGAAAGTTGAAATTTACACATCCGGTAAACGGACAGCAGCTGCAGATACTTGCACCTTTACCAGTAGCTCCGGAGTGGCATTATTTTGAGCTGCACTGAACAATCCTTATTCCAATTGTATTAATACCGTTATCCCGTCCCACGAAAACCAGGATTTAGTTTGAAAAAACGGATTCTTTTCATTGTACTTCTGTTAACCGGCTTGTTTGCAGACCGTTTAAATGCTCAATATTACAGCATAGGACAGGCGCCTTCGTCGTGGAAATGGATGCAGGCAAGCGAAGGCAATTTTACCATAATTTATCCTGATTTTTCCGAAAGGAAGGCACTGAAAACACTCCGGTATTTTAACCGCGAAGCTGCAGTCACGGCAAAGGGCTTAGGTGTTCATCCAAAGCGAACGCCTCTGCTGATTCATCCGCAAAGCGCTGTATCGAATGCATATGCCGCCTGGGCACCGCGAAGGATAGAACTTCTCAGCACGGCGCCCCAGGACGGGTATGCTCAGCCCTGGCTTCATCAGCTGGCCCTGCATGAATACCGGCATATCGTTCAGCTGACTGCTCTTGACCGGGGAATCACCAGGGTGGCAGGTTTGTTGTTCGGGCAGCAGGCTGTGGCGGTTTCGGCGGGGCTATTCATTCCCACCTGGATGCTTGAGGGAGATGCCGTGGTTGCAGAAACGGCGCTGAGCAAAAGCGGAAGGGGCAGGGAGCCATTTTTTTCCGCACCGCTCAGGGCTCAACTGGCGGAATACGGTCCCTACAACTACTCCAAGGCTTCGTTCGGATCTTACCGCGATTTTATTCCTGATGTGTATACAACAGGCTATCATATCATTGCCGCATCAAGGCTGAAGTACGGCAGGGATATCTGGAGTCACGCCTTTGAAACTGCCGGCCGGCGTCCGTATCTCATAGCCCCTGTAAACCGTGCACTGAAAGAAAAAACGGGCATGAACAAGAGAAAATTGTACACGTTTTCAGTGGGTGTGCTGGATAGTCTGTGGGAAGAAACGCGGATAAACCAGGCAAGTCACCTTTACGCGGAGGGTACCGAGAAAAGTTACACCAGTTATTACAGTCCCCGGCTCCTCACCGGAGGCAGGGTTGTTGCAGTAAAAACATCACTTCACGATATACCCAGGCTTGTATGTATAAGTAAGGAAGGAAAGCAGAGGGTTATACACACTCCGGGGTATATATTTGACAATTACATTGCGCAAAGCGGAGATTTATTAGCCTGGGTTGAATACCGTCCGCATCCGAGGTGGCAAACGGTAAGTTATACCGATCTGGTGACTTTCAATATGGAAACGGGAAAGGCAAGCCGCAGGGCTCTAAAATCACGGGTATATTCACCTGCCTTTTCTCCTGCCGGTGATGCCCTGGCAGTTGTGGAAGAAGGTTACGACGGGAACCGTGCACTCCTGGTATTCGGGGGCGACAGTATGGAAAGGGTGGCTATCCCTTACGGGATGTTTCCCTCTTACCCGGCCTGGAGTGAAGACGGCCACTCCCTTATTTTTGTAGCAACATCCGAAAGGGGAAAAGCACTTCTTTCGGTAAACATTGAGAATAAGAGCACCGACACCCTCCTGCCCTGGTCGTTCCGGGAAATTCGTGAGCCGTTTATGGCAGGCGGAGACGTTTGGTTTACCGCCTCTGCGGATGGTAAAAGTCAGATCTGCCGTTTGCTTGCGGGGCACGATGTGCCGGAGGTGATTACGGCTTCCGCCTACGGAGCATCCAGGGCATCGGCAAGCGGCGACACGCTGATTTACCAGGATTATACTGCCGGGGGTAACCGCCTAGCATGGAAACGCATTTCTCAGGTTGCACCGGAAACCTGCAGACTACAGGAACCCGAACGATGGCCGCTGGCAGAAATGCTGTCGCAGCAGGAAAGGCAGGGGCGCATAACCGATCCGGATACCGTTGTAATGATAAAACCTTTCCGAAAGGGGTCAAATCTATTCAACATTCACAGCTGGGGGCCGGTTTATATCGATGTAAGTACCGAGCAGATAAGGCCTGGAATTTCGGTGATGAGCCAGAATTTACTGAGCACACTGTTTGTAACGTCGGGTTATGAGTATAATCCGGAGGAGCGGGAAGGAATGTTCCGTAGTGAAATTGCATGGAAGGGGTGGTATCCTGAAATTTATGCTGCATTCTCGGGAGGTCGGCGTGCATCTGAATATGGAGTTGCAGGGGCTGAATCGCAGCGGATTAGCTGGATGGAAACAAACGTGGATCTGGGCATATCCCAAACACTTAATCTATCGAAAGGGCAAATGATTTCCGCATTTATCGGGGGCATAAGTCTGAACCGCACTTCCACACGATTTTTAAAAGAAGTTCCCGAGAACCTGACCGACGGATCGTTTGCCGGATTTTCATACCGGCTTCAGGCCTACACACTTCAGAGGCAGGCCCTGCGTGACCTTGCACCCCGGAAAGGATACAGCATAGACCTGAGGTTCAGGCATGCCGTGCATGGAGATATGGATGCAGGAAATATCTTTGCGGCACAGGCACAACTTTTTGCTCCCGGACTATTTATGAATCACTCCCTGTCACTATATGGTGCGTATCAGCATACTTCTCCTGAAAAATACCGGTATTCCAACATTGTAGCCATGCCACGGGGGTATTCATTTCTACCTTCCGGTGACAATGCAACGGCATTCAGGGTAAACTACCGTTTCCCGGTCGCCTATCCGGATGCAGCTGTAGGCGGGATTGCCTATCTTAAACGGCTCAGAAGCAACATTTTTTACGATTTTGTTTCCGTTTCCGGCGGGAAAAGTCCCGGAGATTACACCTCTGTTGGGTTGGATCTGATCGCTGATTATCATGCATTTGGATTGGGATTTCCACTGAGTACCGGATTACGGGGCATCTATCTGCCCGAAAAGAATGCATCGGTTTTTGAGTTGATTTTTTCTGTAGACTTCTATCCATAATAAGCTTACAGGACGGAGAACCTGAAATCAGGAAGTAAATTTCCGACGTTGGTTTGGGAAACGTGTGTCAATTTGTATTTTCGCAACATTAAATCCGATAGACTATGAAAAGCAGGATGATTACGCTTACGGAAGCGATAGAAGAAATTATCCGGGAGTGTGAGATTTGCAACATTGGGATGGTGGATGCGGAAAACATGCCATATACGTTGCCGTTTAATTTTGGGTTTGAATGGGATACGGTATATCTGCATTCCGCGCCGACGGGCAGGAAGATAGAAATTCTGAAAGCCAATCCGAATGTATGCATCTCATTCAGCACCGCACATCGGTTGTATCATCAATCGGAGAGCGTAGCCTGCAGTTACGGCATGAAGTACAAAAGTGTACTTATTAAAGGACGGGTTGAGTTTGTGGAGGACTACGATGAGAAAGTCCGGATCCTGAATATTATAATGAAGCAGTACACCGGCCGCGACGAATATTCTTACAATGCCCCGGCTGTAAACAATGTAGCGGTAATGAAAGTGATTGCCTCCTCGGTGGAAGCCAAAGCTTTTGGATATTAAGGATTTGAGCCCGATTCGGGAGCGGTAGAGTTCCGGAGGCGGGCAAAGATTAGATAGACCAGCCATCCGATGCATGCTCCCGTGAGACCACCGGCGATTACATCTGCGGGGTAGTGAACACCAAGATATATCCGGCTGTAGGATACCAGGGCTGCCCATAAAAGGAGCCATGCAAGGGCTCTGCGTTGCACGGTTTTCAGGGCCAGTCCTGCGAACAGTGCTATGCCAAAGGTATTGGCTGCGTGTGAAGAAACAAATCCGTATTTTCCGCCGCATTGACCGTAGAGGGTACGCACAAGTCCTTCAAGTGCGGGTTCGTGGCAGGGTCGCAGGCGTTCAAACACATCTTTAAACAGCTTTACGGAGATCTGATCTGTAAGGGTAACCAGCAGAGCGATTGCCAGTATCAACATCCAGGGCTGCCGGCGGTATTTTCGCAACATCAGGAAAAGCAGAAATGCATAAAGGGGCAGCCAGATAAACTTATCGCTGGCCCAGTACATAAGAAAATCGAAAAGAGGGGAGTGCAGGCCGTTAACAGCCAGGAAGAGTTTTTGATCGAGCTGAAGAAGAAAATTCATGCGTTAAAAACCGGGTTGGTGGAGTGCTTTCCAGAGTTCATCCTTCAGGCTTGTGATGCCGAGACCAGTGTGTGAGGAGATAAAAACAACGGGGACTTCCGGCATTTTCTTTCGCTTGAGTTTTTTCGTGGCATCCTCATCCAGAAGGTCGCATTTGGTTATGGCGAGCACCCTGTTTTTATCGAGGAGTTCGGGATTATACTGTTCGAGTTCAGCGAGCAGTATATTGTATTCTTTTCGTATATTTTCGCTGGTGGCGGGGATCATAAACAGCAGAGCTGAATTGCGTTCGATGTGCCGGAGGAAACGCAGTCCGAGTCCCCGGCCTTCGGCAGCTCCTTCGATTATACCGGGGATATCTGCCATAACAAAGGATCGATCATCGCGGTAGGCCACAATACCCAGGTTTGGTCTGAGTGTGGTAAATGGATAGTCGGCGATTTCGGGTTTTGCTGCTGAAACGGTTGCCAGCAGGGTAGATTTGCCTGCATTGGGGAAGCCAACCAGGCCGACATCGGCAAGAATTTTCAGTTCCAGAATTCTCCATACCTCAAGTCCTGGTTCACCGGGCTGGGCATAGCGGGGAGTACGGTTTGTGGGCGACTTAAAGTGATCGTTGCCCAGTCCTCCTCGTCCTCCGGGGAGTATAATAACGGTTTCACCATCGGAGGTAACTTCGGCTTCCTGCTCCAGTGTTTCCGGATCTTTAACAATAGTTCCCAGGGGCACTTCGATGATTACGTCCTTGCCGTTAGCTCCGGTTTTACGGTTATTGCTTCCGCTTTCGCCGTCATCTGCCCGCAGGTGTTTGGTATATTTCAGGTGCAGCAGAGTCCAGAGCTGGGCATTCCCTTTCAGTATGATATGACCTCCCCTGCCGCCGTCGCCGCCGTCGGGACCTCCACGGGCGTTACCCCTGGTTCGGAGCAGATGGGCAGAACCGGCACCGCCTTTCCCTGATTTCAGGTTGAGTTTAACGTAATCTACAAAATTGGAGGAGGGCATATTGCTGATATTAGGATCAATAAATCTTTTACAAAATTACAAAAAAGAACGTCTGCCAAAACGGCATACTTCGAATGCATGAACACACAGCAATTGACTCAGTCAAACACCAATGGGTGATGCACCGCTGCATGTTGTGCCGGGGGTACAAAAGTCTTTGATTTGAAAAAAATCAGAAAAAAATACCGGTTAACGCAGCATCTTCATTGCAGCTTCCACTTTCTCGCACAAACGTTCAAAAACATGGGTTTCGTCACCCTGCGCATTCATGGAAGCAAATTTATTCTGTCGGCTGTAGAACTCGGCCACGGGCATGGTTTTTTCCTGATATTCTTCCAGCCGGTTGATAATAAGATCCGTATTAACGTCGTAGGCGCGGGCCTGAGGGGTTTTGGCCCTTGCACTCAGTCGCTTGATCGATTCGATGGTGGATGCATTCAGTTCTATGCAGTAAGAAACCGAGGAGTCGAGTCTTCGCAGAAGTCCGTCGAGGATATAGGCCTGAACGATGGTACGTGGAAATCCTTTAAAAACGAATCCTCTAACGTTATTGTGCTGCCGTATTTCGCTTTCGATGAGCCGTATCACAATTTCATCCGACACCAGCTCGCCCCTGTCCATGATATCCTTAACCTTGATTCCGATTTCAGAGCCGGCTTTTATTTCGCGACGCAGCAGTGAGCCGGTTGAGATGTAGTAGAGGTTATACTTCCGAGCGAGCAGTCGGCCCTGAGTACCTTTACCCGATCCGGGGGCACCGGTAAGCACAAGGTTGAACCACACGTTTTGCAGGGTTTTATCGATCGATTCAACCAGTCGCGTAAACACCTCGCTGATCTGCCCAACGCCGTCGATGGGAACGTACTTATCCCTGTCCATATAAAATTCGGCAACGGGTTTGGTTTTGTTGTTGTATTCTTCAAGCCTGAATTTTATAACATCGAGGTTATCGTCGCTTCTGTCCGATACTTTTCCCCTTTCCAGAAGGCGGTTTACAAGCTCTTCGCGAGGCACTTCAAGGCTGAGCATACATGCCAGGGATGTATTCAGTTTAAGCAGCAGGCCTTCGAGAATGTAGGCCTGAACCATGGTTCTGGGGAAGCCGTCGAAGAGTATACCGTTTTTATCGGCGCTGGCGATGATTCGTTTCTCGATAAGCTGAACGATAAGTTCATCCGAAACCAGCTGTCCCCGGTCGATGGTATCCTTGGCTTTACGACCCAGGGGGGTATCTTCGGATATTTCCTGCCTCAGGAGATCACCGGTTGAAATGTATGCCAGCTTGTATTTTTCGATCAGTAAAGCCGACTGAGTCCCTTTCCCTGCGCCGGGAGGGCCGAATAATGCGATATTGAGCATGATTTACCGTTTTAGATCCTTAAGTGTCAGGAAGTTATTCAGATATTTTATAGATATCGGGCAGATTTCTGCCAAAACCATCGTAATCGAGACCATAACCAAGAATAAAATCGTTGGGAATTTCCATCCCGATGTAATCGATTTTATAGTTTGCTCTGAAAGCTCCGGGCTTGAAAATAAGGGCAGCAATGCGTACTTCGGCGACCTCCTGCTCATGCAAAATCTCGAGCATACGTTGCATGGTAAGACCCGTATCGATGATATCTTCAACGATAATAACTGTCCTGCCTTTTACCACCTCGGTAAGCCCGATGAGCTCGTTTACCACCTGAGAACTTCTGGTACCGGTGTAGGATGAAAGTTTGACAAAGGAGATGTTGTTTTCCAAATCAATCTTTTTCATCAAATCGGCGGCAAACATAAACGCACCGTTCAGCACAACCAGAAACAGGGGTACCTTGCCCTTCAAGTCTGTATTAATTGATTCCGCAATACGTCCGACTTTCCGATCAATGTCGGCGGCCGGAATAAAAATATCAAATTCCTTGTCGCGGACTTTAATTTTCTTCTTCATTTCATGAGCATTAGGCCGTCAAAAGTACGACTATTTAGACAAAAAGAAAATCACTTACTATGAATTCAACGCATACCGGTAAAAGAATTTTCCACTTTTATGTTTCTTAAAACAGAACAGAGTGTTTACCCGCCAGAAGCAGAAATAAATCCATACTGACGTATAGATGAACTCTTTATGTGTTTTTCTTCGCGACAAAAATTTCCTGACACATGTCGGAAATTGGGATTAAACATGTAGGTTTGCATCCTAAACCAAACGACGTATGACACCAATAGTTAGCATTATCATGGGCAGCACTTCCGATCTTCCGGTAATGAAAGAAGCTGCTTCGATTCTCAACGATCTGCATATCCCTTTTGAGATTAATGCACTTTCCGCGCACAGGACACCTGCCGAAGTAGAGCAGTTTGCCCGTTCGGCCCGTGACCGGGGCATTAAAGTTATTATTGCCGGAGCGGGCATGGCTGCCCATCTTCCCGGGGTTATTGCTGCCATGACCATTCTTCCGGTAATCGGTGTACCGATAAAGGCTTCGCTTGAAGGACTGGATTCGCTACTGGCAATTGTGCAGATGCCTCCGGGAATTCCCGTAGCTACCGTTGGCATTAACGGAGCCAGGAATGCCGGAATACTTGCCGCTCAGATGATTGCAACCGGTGACGCCGAATTGCAGGAAAAACTTCTGGCATTCAAAGAAGATCTGAAGAAGAAGATTGTTGAAGCCAACAAAGAGCTTGGAGAGGTTAAATACGAATTCAAGACTAATTAAGCTTTCTGATTTCGTAAAGCTGCCGGCAAATCCTAGTTTCATCAGGGGGTTGCCGGCAAATTTTTTCGTTTCTTTAAGGAAGATACATTTACGAAAATGCAGATCAACGCCGGCGGATGCAGGCAGCCGTTATGAGGTAACTGCAGATCTCTGGATTATTTTTTCCAAACCATCATTAGTCCATCGCGAACCGGGAGCAGCAGGTGCTCAACCCTGTCGTCGTTCCGCACGTGTTCGTTAAACTCTGCGATGCCTCTGGTTTCCTTATCCCCGGCGGCATTTTTACCAAGTACCTTTCCATACCACAGGACATTATCGGCAATCAGGAATCCTCCCTGTCTCAGAAGGGGAAGCGTGCTTTCGTAATACCTGGTGTAATTTTCCTTATCCGCATCAATAAACACCAGGTCGAACGGGCCGTTTAAGCCCGGTATAACGTTCAGGGCATCGTCTGTATACATGCGAACTATATCCGAGAGTCCGGCCTTCCTGAATGCGGAGGCGGCAAGTTCCGAAAGCTCGGCATTGTTATCGATGGTAAGAAGCTCGCCACCCGGTTTCAGTCCGGCTGCCAGGCATATTGCCGAATAACCCGAGAAAGTGCCGATTTCGAGAATCCGTTGCGGAGCTAGCATACGACTGACAAACCGCAGAAACTGCCCCTGCAGGTGTCCGGAAAGCATACCGGGGGTTGTGGATACAAAATGAGTTGAGCGGGTAAGCTGTCTGAGCAGATCAGGTTCCGGAGAGGTATACTCCAGGGCATAGCGCTCGTATTGGGGCCGGGTGGTATCGTATTGAGGCTTCTCGTTCAGGATACTCATGATTTGCGGTTTTTGTAAACAAGCATGCTCAGCGCGTCGCTGTTAAAAATGGCAGAAGCCACTTCCATAATCATCTCCGGAGTTATTGCATTAATCTTTGCAATCAGAACCTCGTGTGTATCCACGGTATCGTAAACCAGCACACTTTTAGCCATAGAAAGGGCATCGTTCAGGTTCGATTCGAACGAAATGGCGATTTGTCCGGTAAACTGCTGCTTTGCCGTATGCATCTGGAGTGTTCCAAGTTTTTTTAGTCTGAACCGGTCGAGTTCTTTGTAAACGAGCGAGAGCGCTTTATCTAAGGATCCGTTATCGGTGCCCAGATATATCATAAACGAACCCGTTTCGGCATAAGGTGTATAAACGGATTCGATGTTGTATGAGAGTCCGTTGCGTTCGCGCAGGGCCATGCTGAGCCTGGAATTCATTGCCGGACCGCCGAGCAGATTGGAAAGCAGTGCCAGTGCAGTACGTTTTTCGTCGGTATAACCAAACGCATGGTTACCAATAATGCAATGGGTTTGAAAATTACGGCGCCTGGCGGTAATTCTGCTCGCCTCTGCACCCTGAAAAGGTGTACGCTTGTCGGTACGGGGATTGGGTGTGCGATTTCCGAACCATTTTTCGGCCAGACGAATGAGCTGACTGAACCGTATGTTGCCTACGGAACTGATTACTATCTGATCGGTATTGTAGTGGCGGGAAATAAAATCGAGAATACGTTTCCGGGAGATTTTCCTTACGGCCGTGGGGCTACCGAGTATTGACCTGCCTAGCGGATGGCCTTTAAAAAGCATCTCCTCAAACTCATCGAAAATAAGTTCAGCCGGACTGTCCTTATAGGCATTTATTTCGTCGATTACCACATCTTTTTCCTTTTCGATTTCCTTTTCGGGAAAGGTAGAATTGAAAAGGATGTCGGAGAACAACTCCATGGCGCGGGCATAGTGTGTATAAACGAACGAAGCGTGTATGCAGGTTTCTTCTTTGGTGGTATATGCATTAAGGTCGGCCCCGATGTTCTCGAGCCGTCCGAGAACCTGATGCACTTTACGCGTACTGGTACCTTTAAAGATAACGTGTTCGATAAAATGCGCGAGTCCTTCTTCGCCGGTCAGTTCATCGCGCGATCCGGTATTGATCATTACAGCAAGGTGTCCGGCCAGCCGGCCGGAATGGCGGTGCACCAGGCGGATGCCATTTGAGAGTGTATGAAACTGATAATCCATGCTTTCTAAAGAGCTGCAAAAGTAGTCATTTTTATGAGGCTGCTTAAAAACCTGAAAATGCAGGACGGCTAGGCCATGCCGGTGGCAGTTATTTACGATCGTGAAGGTGAAATTCCGCTGACAACAACAGCCATATATCCTTATTCAGCAGACGGATAGCAAAATTCCTGCTGTGAAAAGAACTTTTCAGGAGTACAAAAAACGAGAGTATCAGCGTGATGCCAGGGGGAACCTGCGCTGATACGACAACCAGAACAGCGGCTGATACCCGCGCAGTTCACCGGTTTCGGTATAGCTTTCCACCAGTGGGCAGACGGCAATAACCTTTTTGGTGATCTTGCCCGAGTTTTCGTTGATATACCATTCCTCCAGAAATCGGATCCGGGAGATATCGGACAGCTGCAGTTCCCGGGTAATCAGGGTGTCGTAGTTTTCGTATGGCTCATAGGGCCGCTGCAGTGTAAGGAGTTCGGTACGTGTTCCGCGTTCTTTAACCTCGTTGGCCGACAGTTCCTTATTTGACATCACATCGTAAACTTTTACCCTGCCCTCGTAGGCCGATGCAATTAAAGATTTAACCAGGCTTTCACGCTTGGGTCCTTCAAGGTTTTGCACCCACCAGCCAAGATCGGATTCCGGAGATTTAACCGTAACGTCGTATTGAATTCTTTGGGTAAGCAGTTCGCCTTTGCCGCTACCGCAGGCCGACATGATCAATGCTATCATCAAAAGCAGAACGAAAGTTGATCCTGTTTTCATACGTTTTGTATTTTGATTGGATATTCCAGGAACCGGAACACCGTTACAAAGGTATCAAGAACTGCCGATTTTATGCATTCCGGAGGATAAAAACGCTGTTTTCCGCACAAAAAAAAGTAATCCTCCGGAAAATTTTTACTATCGTTTAAAGCTATAACTTTGCTGAAAAATCATTGCGTCACAACAATCCGTTTCGTTATGAAAAAGCCGGGGAAAACCATACGCCAGCATTCGGTAAATCATGCTCCGGAGATGCTTGCACTTCCTTACGGTTTCAGAATTTCGTATCGCAATGCCGTACTGATATTCATACTCATCCTGACCTTTCTTCTATATACCAGGGCACTTCGCAACGACTTTCTGATCGGATGGGATGACGGAGAATATCTCTCGGAAAAGGTCATCAGCGAAAGCGGGCCGATAAATATGCCGGAGATTTTCAGCAACTTTAACCTTGGGATGTACCAGCCACTGGCCATTCTGAGTTTTGCCATCAACCACAGGACCTCAGGCCCAACGGCTTCAGCGTTTATTCTTACCAATATACTGTTGCATTTGCTGAACACATACTTAACGTTCAGGCTTACGGAGCGCTGGATGCGAAAAAGTCCCGGCGACCGGCCCTGGATTCCAGCAGGGATTGTCGCGCTTTTATTTGCCATACATCCAATGCATGTTGAAGCCGTTGTATGGATATCCACGCGAAGTTCGGCACTTTATTCGGCTTTCTTCCTTGGCGGACTGATCGCCTGGGACAAATACCTGGAAAACGGCAAAAAAACCGGTCAGTATCTCGCCGTACTGGCGCTGGCCACACTTTCGATGTTGTCCAAGTCGATGGCTGCTACCTTTCCGCTTGTAATGATACTGATCGACTTTATCAGAAAAAGAAAATTCAGCCGCGCGGTTATCCTCGAAAAGTTGCCTTTTCTGGCGTTATCGGTTGTATTTGGAATCGTTGCCATCAAAGCTTCGGCCTCTTTCGGTCATATTACAATACTGGAGCAGGAATACAGCATTGCCGGTCGGCTTGCACTGATTGTTTATGGGATATCCTTTTACATACGGAAATTATTCTCTCCAACCGGGCTGTCTGCCATTTATGCCTTTCCGGAGATGGAGGGAGGACATCTACCGTCCTATGTTTACACTTCTGCATTTTGGGTGGTTGCAGCCATTCTTGTAATCGTACTTCCTAAAAGATACCGCCGGGAATTCCTTTTCGGAGGTTTCTTTTTCCTGCTGACCATAAGCATGGTTCTGCCACTGTTTTGGTCTCGCATTTTCATTGTTGCCGACAGGTACACCTACATCCCCTACATCGGCTTATTTATGATTGTAGCGCGATTACTTACCGACCTGTGGGATATACGCTCGTCGATCGATCGCAGCACGCAGAAACTGATGATACTGACAACGCTTCTGGTTTTTCTAATGCTTGGCATTACTTCCTTCAACCGCATCGGGGTATGGAAAGACACTCCCACTCTGCTTGCGGATGTTGTGGAGAAAAAGCGATCGGAAGCCGATATGGCGCACGGATATTTTTATCTCGCAGGCTATTACGATGCTGCGGGCGAGGCTGGTGAAGCCATGAAGTATTACGATCTGGCGCTGAGCCGCAACCCGAAATACCTGCTGGCATATAATAATCGGGGGATATTAAAAGGAAGAGCCGGCGAGAATGCAGCTGCCATTAAAGACTTTGAAGCAGCGATACGTATAAAACCCGATTATGCGGAAGCCTATTACAACCGGGGCATTGCCGTTTACCAGGCAGGAGATCCGCATGGAGCATGCTCCGATTTTGAAAAAGCAAGGTCGCTCGGATTCCGGCAGGCGGCTGAAACCATTAACCGTTACTGCAGAGATGCACTTCCAGAAGCGACGGAAGCTATCAAGGTAAACTAAAGCAGACGGATTGCTTAAACTTCCCGTAAAAAGCAAACATAACCAAATCTTAATATCATGGATAAACATGACATCAACCGGTTTATATCCGGAATTGAACTTTTCAAAGGCCTGAATGAAGAAGAAACCGCTATTGTTGCAGCCAGTATGGAAGAGCGCAGTTACAAGGCCGGTGAATTCATATTCAGGGAAAGTGAAAACCGTGAAGCCATTTACCTCATCTATGAGGGTGAAGTTGAATTGTTGAAGAAGTCGCCTTTCGGGGCTGAGGCAAAGCTCAGTTATTTCAGCCGTTTCGATTTTCTGGGCGAAGGTTCGCTTACCGAAGAGATCCCGCACAGCACGAGTGCGCGCGTTAAGCACAACACAACAGCTTTCCTGTTGCGGCGATCCTTCTTTGAGGAACATGGTCCGATCTCGCTGAAAATATTCTCAAACATCGCCAGAGTTATTTCAAGACGCATGCGACAGGCCAATGCCCGTATGATTAGTTCGGCCGCCCAGTATGAATCGGGAAGAACACGTACGGAACACGACCTGCTTGGATTCCGCGAAGTACCCTATGAATATTACTACGGAATACAGACGCTGAGAGCGCTTGAGAATTTCAATATTTCGGGAGTGCAGCTCAACTTTTATCCGGTATTGGCCGAATCGCTGGCAATGGTAAAACTTGCTGCCGCAAAAGCCAATCACGAACTCGGACTGCTCAGCAAATCACTCTCCGATGCCATTGTCAGGGCATGCAATGAAATCATCAATGGAAAATACACCTTCCATTTTGTTGTCGATATGATACAGGGAGGGGCCGGCACTTCAACAAATATGAATGCCAACGAGGTTATAGCCAACCGGGCTCTGGAAATTCTGGGTTACGAGCGCGGACAATACGAGCATTGCCATCCAAATAACCACGTAAACCTCAGCCAGTCGACCAACGATGCCTATCCTACAGCCATAAAGATTGCACTTTTACGAAGCAACGAAAAGCTGGTAGAAGTTCTGCGTTCTCTGATTGAATCCTTCAGTATGAAAGCCAGGGAGTTCAGCCATGTAATAAAAATGGGTCGCACCCAGCTTCAGGATGCTGTTCCCATGACGCTGGGACAGGAATTTGAAGCCTATGCCGTGATGCTGGAAGAAGAAATCGACCGTTTGAACCAGAACGTACAGTTGTTTCTGGAAGTAAATATGGGAGGCACAGCCATAGGCACTGGCATTAATGCCGATCCGGCATACAGCGAAACGGTGATCAAATACCTGAAAGAGATTACCGGCAAACCGATTGTTCTGGCCCACAACCTGGTGGAAGCAACACAGGATACGGGCGCTTTCATTATGTACTCATCGGCAGTGAAAAGGCTGGCAGTGAAGCTTTCGAAAATCTCAAACGACCTCAGGCTGCTATCGTCGGGACCGCGTGCCGGTTTAAACGAGATCAACCTGCCTCCCATGCAGCCCGGCAGCACGATTATGCCCGGAAAGGTCAACCCCGTAATACCGGAAGTGGTAAACCAGATTGCCTTCAAGGTTATCGGCAACGACCTTACCGTAACCATGGCAGCGGAGGCCGGACAGCTGGAGCTGAATGTAATGGAACCTATTATTGTTTACAGTCTGTTTGAATCGATCGAAATGCTGAAAAACGGAATGAGCACACTGAACCACCGCTGCATTAAAGGTATAACGGCCAACGAAGAACGATGCCGCGAGATGGTGTACAACAGCATCGGACTGATAACGGCTCTGAATCCGGTGATCGGTTATGAAGCTTCCAATAAACTTGCAAAGGAAGCCCTGGTAAAGAACCGCAGTGTATACGAGCTGGTGCTTGAAAACAACCTGATGAGCAAGGAAGAACTCGACCGGGTTCTGGATCCGGCCAATATGATAGGACCACGCAAAATGCCCAAACAGGGATAAAACGCATACACTGCCGGCAGGAAGCGGCAAAGCAGGGTTTTGCCGCTTCCCCTACCGGGAAAAACGGGACCGAAAAATCTTTATATTCAGCGTACACATTCCCGCAATGGAGTTTGTGAATCAGAATTTATTCATGTAGGTTTGTAAAAACCCTGGCCGATGACCTTAAAGATCTCTCTGATCCTGTCGTTTATTCTGCAGTTCGTTGCTGCAATCATTGCGCTGTCGCTGGTAAGGCGAACCCGCAACAACATTGCCTGGTGGCTGATATCCTTCGGATTCCTGCTTATGGCTATTCGAAGAATTTTTGAGTTTTTTCAGTTGATGGACTCGCAAAGCCGTTTGATAACCGGGATGGTAAGCACCTGGACGGGGGTGCTGATCTCGGTAATGATGCTGGTGAGTCTGATCTTTATAAAACGCATTTTCAACATTCAGAAGCGAATGGATGAGTTGCGGAAAGCAAATGAATCGAGGGTATTATCAGCAATTGTGCGAACCGAGGAAAACGAGCGACTGAATTTTTCCAAAGAGCTGCACGACGGACTGGGTCCTTTGCTGTCGTCGGTAAAAATGTCGATCTCTGCAGCCTGCCGCGATAACAACCAGGCAAACAACCGAGAGGTGATGCTCAATGCCGAGAAACTAATTGATGAATCCATTACTTCGCTTAAGGAGATCTCGAACAAGCTCAGTCCGCATGTTCTCAATAATTTCGGATTGCGGAAAGCCGTTAAATCCTTCATAGCTCACCTGCCACCAACGGGCAGTTTATCGATCATTTTTGACTCAAACCTGGCGGAAGACAGGTTTTCGTATAATGTGGAAGTTGTGTTATACCGTGTAATCTGCGAACTTATCACCAATTCACTCAGGCACTCCGGAGCCAGAAACCTGTTTATTTCGCTGATGAAGGAAGAATCCCATATCAAACTTGACTACCTTGACGACGGAGTGGGATTCGACCAGGCTATTCTGGAGCTCGACAATAAAGGGATGGGGTTTGACAATATACGCTCACGCATAAAATCGCTTAACGGAAGTCTGGATATTTATGCGGTCCCCAATGAAGGCGTAAGAGTAAACGTAAGCATTGAATTAAACTGAAAAAGCAGGCGCTTCGATGCCTTTGAAACGAATAATAATTTAAAATGCAAAGCCATAGTCTGTTTATCGTTGACGACCATACCCTTTTCAGGGAAGGGTTCAGGCTGTTGCTAAAGAAATTGCCGTATATAAGCCGGGTAGATGAAGCAAGTTGCGGAGAAGAATTTCTGGCAATGCTGGATTCCGGGCTACCCGACGTAGTATTTATGGACATCAGCATGCCGGGTGCCGGAGGCATTGAAACAACCCGACGGGCAATGGAGTTGTTTCCTGAATTAAAAATTGTAGCGCTGTCGATGTATACGGACGAAGATTACACTTACCGGATGATCAATGCCGGAGCGCGCGGTTTTATTCTGAAAAATTCGGGTATTCAAGATGTGGAGGACTGCATCCGAATGGTTACTTCCGGGCACAACTTTTTCTCGCCCGAAATTATGGACAGCATTCTTCGAAACCTCAGCAAGAACGAAAAACAACCCAAAAACAGCGACCTTTCCGAACGGGAGACTGAGGTGCTGTACCGCATATGCCTGGGACTCTCGAACCAGGAAATTGCCGATTTGCTCCGCATCAGTAAACGCACCGTTGACAAGCACAGGGAGAATCTGCTGCTGAAAACGGGATCAAAAAACACGGCTGGCCTGGTGATGTTTGCCATCCGCAACGGTATCGTCCAGGTTTAAGGCAATACGCTTTTACACGTATTCATCCGTATTTTAACGTATTCGCGTATTACGCACAAAAGCGGTTTTTTCACCCGGCAAACAGTCTTACCTTTGGACTGAACCAAAACACAACCGCTTATGAAACTAACGCACGCAGGCATTGCCGGAATGGTATTGCTTACCATGTTCCTTTCACAGTATGTAAATGCCCAGTTTTCGATTGATGCACAAATTCGCAACAGGCTGGAAGTGAGGGATGGATATAAGAGCCTGGCCTTAGAAGGTACCGTTCCCGCGGTTTTTTTATCCCAGCGTACCCGACTCAACATTAATTATGAAAATGAAAATCTGAAGATCAGAATTGCCCCTCAGGATGTCAGACTGTGGGGAGATCAGGCAATAATGAGTTCCGGAATCGGGGATAATCCCTCCCTTGACCTTCACGAAGCATATGCAGATATTAAATTATGCAGCAGTGCCCGGGTAAAAGTCGGACGACAGGAACTTGCATACGACAATCAGCGGCTTTTGGGTACCCGTAACTGGAATCAGAACGGGATATCCTACGATGCTCTTGTGCTGAAAATGAAGCTCGACCAACTGAATATTCATGCAGGAGCTTCGTGGAATACAAGATCGGAAGCTTCTTTCGGGAATCTATACCCAACTTCACGGATTAAATCCCTCAACTTTTTGTGGTTCAACCGAAAGTTCAACGATCACTTCAAGTTATCGCTGATGCATATTTCAGCTGGCATTACCAAAACCGACACCACCGATGCCATGAATTTCAGGCACACTACCGGCATATTTTCCGAATTAAAAAAGGAGGGATTGACATTCTGGGGTAATTTCTACTTTCAGTACGGGAAAAACCAGAAGTCTAACGATCTGAGTGCAATGCTGCTGGATGCCGAAGTAAACTATAAGGCCGGGAAGCTGACACCCGGACTTGGATACTCCTACCTTTCGGGAAACGACAAGATAATTGCTCCGGGCGAGACCGACAGGCTGTTTGATCCACTCTACGGCAACCGGCACGGATTCAATGGCTTGATGGACTATTTCACCTCCTATGCAAAACAAACCAATCAGGGAGGCCTGTCCAATGCCTACCTTTACATTGATTACCAGTTCAACAAAAAGCTCTCCGCCCGAAACACCCTGCACCTGTTCAGCCTGGCACAGGCAAATCCTGCCACCCTCGACGAAAAGGCTCTGGGCATGGAAAACGACCTTGTAATCCGGTATAAATTCACCGACTGGGGCAATCTGGAGGCCGGATACTGTTTCTACGATCCTACCGAAACGCTCAAAGGGATTCAGGATGTTGTAAACGAAAAATTCTCCCAGTTTTTTTATCTGCAGCTTACGCTGACACCTTCGCTTTTCAGGCAGTAAGAAAGATCGGATAAAAACCCGCATTTGACGCAGCGCCTGACGGGGAATTGCACATCATGAGGCTTTACAAAAGCCCCGTAAAACAATTATCTGAACCTGTTAAAAAAACGTACTACGGATGAAAAAAACGCCTTTGCTGCTCATGCTGGCAGCTGTTTTGATCCTGGCTTCCTGTGCATCACGGAAGCAAAAAGAACAGACCATCACACTCTCGGGTGCATTTGCATTGTATCCTCTGGCAGTTAAGTGGACGGAGGAATACAAGAAAATAAACCCCGAAGTAAGGTTCAACGTATCGGGAGGCGGAGCCGGCAAAGGGATGGCGGATGCTCTCTCGGGGGCTGTTGACCTTGGGATGTTTTCCCGTGAAATTTCCGAAGAGGAAAAAGCCCGCGGAGTCTGGTGGGTCGGACTTACCATTGATGCAGTAGTTCCTACCATAAACAGTCAGAATCCGTATCTGGACCAGATTCTCAGCCAGGGTCTTACGCGCGAGGAATTCAAAGCTGTTTTTATCGAAAAAACCATCAGCAACTGGGGTACGCTGCTGGGTGGCGGACAAGGTCAGGCTATGGAAATTTATACTCGTTCGGATGCATGCGGTGCTGCCGAAACCTGGGCAAAGTACCTTGACGGGAAACAGGAAAACCTGGCAGGAATCGGCATTTACGGTGATCCGGGAATGGCGGATGCCATTGTAAAGGACAAACTTGGCATTGGATTCAACAACACCATCTTTGCCTATGACGTTGCAAGCGGCAAAAAACGTCCGGGAATCGAGATCATCCCAATCGACATCAACGGCAATGGAAGCATTGATCCTGAGGAAGACTTTTACGAAAGCTTCGACGGAGTGCTTGAAGCCATTGCGACAGGCATTTATCCTTCACCTCCCGCCCGCGAACTTTATTTTGTCGCCGGCGGAAAACCCCAGAAACAGGCAACTCTTGACTTTATCCGCTGGTGCCTTACCGATGGACAGCAGTTTGTGAAGGAAGCCGGTTATGTGCCGGTTGACACTACCAAAATTGAAGAATATCTGAGAAAGCTGGAAGAGTAATCATTTCTGCGAAAACTGTAACAGCTAAAATAAAAACAGATAAGCACCATGCAGTTTAAACGGCAGATTGCTGACAGGCTATACGGTTCGTGGATGATCGTTTCACTTGCAACCATACTGGCTTTACCGTTGGTTATAGGAGTGGGATTGTACATCAAAGCTGCTCCTATGCTTGATAATGTATCGTTTTTCTCTCTGATCTTTTCTTCGGAATGGGCTCCATCGGCAGGAAACTTCGGGTTCCGGCCTTTCATTGCCGGCTCGGTTCATGTTACCCTCTTATCGTTTCTGTTTACCGCACCCGTCTGTCTGCTTGCCGCCATCTACCTAACGCAATTTTCTACGCGCACACTGGTAAAGATTATGCATCCTGTAATAGATGTGCTTGCCGGACTTCCATCGGTAATCTACGGAGTGTGGGGCATATTGATAATAGTACCGCTGGTGGCGGGAGCAGCTGCATTCTTTGGAACCGCTTCTTCGGGGTATTCGGTGCTGTCGGGGGGTATTGTACTTGCTGTGATGTGCATTCCGTACACCCTGAATATGCTGATCGAGGTATTCAATACCGTACCATCGGGCTTAAAAGAGGCTTCGCTTTCGCTTGGTGCCACGCGCTGGGAAGCCGTGAAGCATGTGGTGATCCGCGGCAACTATCCCGGCATCATCTCGGCCTTCGGACTCGGCATTGCCAAGGCTTTTGGAGAAACCATAGCGGTTATGATGGTGGTCGGTAACGTTGTAAAAGTGCCGGGATCGCCCTTTGACGCAGCCTACCCCCTGCCGGCTCTCATTGCCAACAACTACGGCGAAATGCTGTCGATTCCTATGTACGATTCGGCACTGATGTTTGCAGCTCTGCTTTTGCTGATGATCATCCTGTTCATTAACCTGTTTTTCCGCTACCTCATCCACAAAACCAAACGGCAATGAAACGGATAAAACGCGTCGAAGAAAAATTCTACATAGGCTTTTCGGCATTAATGACCTACTCGCTTATAGCTGTACTGGCTTTTATTATCCTTGTGATCTTTGTTAAAGGATTCGGGGCACTTTCGTGGGATATGGTAGTAAAGGTACCCAAAGGAGGTTATTATTACGGGGGTGAGGGCGGCGTGCTGAATGCCATTGCCGGTTCGCTCTACATAGCACTTGGTGCAACCCTGATCGCCATCGTTATCGGTATGCCGGCCGCCCTTTATCTTAATGTGCATCTGATCAGATACCGGCGAACACAAAACACGATCCGGTATTTTCTGGATGCCCTTTGGGGAATACCATCCATAGTTTATGGTGCATTCGGATTTACGCTCATGCTTTTCTTCGGGATGAACGCTTCCCTGCTTGCCGGAATCATTACGGTGGCATTGCTCATAAGTCCCATCATGGTACGAACATTCGACGAAGTACTCAGTACCATCCCGAAAGGATTGCACGAAGCCTCTCTGGCGTTGGGATCCACCCGTTCTGAAACGGCGTTCCGGATCATCTTCAAGCAGGGTTTTTCAGGGTTTATTACCGCCATTCTGCTGTCGTTCGGCAGGGGAATAGGCGATGCCGCATCGGTTCTTTTCACTGCAGGGTATACCGACAACATTCCGGTTAACCTTGATGAACCGGCAGCTACCCTTCCGCTGGCCATCTTCTTTCAGCTCGGATCGCCCATCCCGGAGGTCAGAGACCGTGCTTATGCTTCTGCCATCATCCTTACGGTAATCATTCTGAGTATAAGCCTGGGAGCACGTTTCCTGTCAAAGCGTTACTCTAAAACAAATTTAAAGTAAACGGTTATGAAGTCCCCCGATACAGAAATGCCGGAGTCTTTGGTTGAAATCCTAACCCCTTCCGTGGCCGGAAGGCCGGCATTAAAGGTATCTAACCTGAATGTGCATGCCGGAAATCATCACATTTTGAAAAACATAAATCTGGAAATTCCGGAAAACAGAATTACAGTTTTGCTCGGACCCTCAGGATGTGGAAAGACAACCCTGCTGAAATGCATGAACAGGCTTACCGACCTTTACCGGGAGTTGGAGGTAACGGGCAGTATTACCATAGGTGACGACGATATTCTGAACAGCACGACCGATTTACCGGCATTAAGGCAGCGAATGGGACTTCTTTCGCAGAGACCCTATCCCCTTCCTGTTTCGATATTTAAAAACGTGTCATACGGACTGAAACTCAAGGGCGTTCGCGACAAGCGGTTGATTGCGTTTTCGGTTGAAAAGCATCTGCGTGAGGTAGGATTATGGGAAGAGGTTAAGGGAAGGTTAAATGCCCCGGCAACCAGTTTATCGATCGGTCAGCAGCAACGCTTATGCCTGGCGCGGGGACTTGCTGTAAAACCGGCCATCATCCTGGCCGATGAACCCACTTCGGCTCTTGATCCCACCTCCAGCAAAATTATCGAGAATCTTTTTCGGGAGATCAAGAAACACTACACCATAGTGCTGGTTACGCACGTATTGCGACAGGCAATCCGACTGGCCGACCATGTTATATTCATGCACGATGGAGAAATCATTGAGCAGGGCAACCCCGGAGAATTATTCGAAAATGCCCGCTCCGACAAACTCAGAGCCTATCTGATCGACGGCAACTAGGCCGTTTTTTACCCCTTGGGTTCTACATCCGGTTTCAATACCACCCCAAGATTCTTCTTTCCGTCAATCATAATTGTCATGGGCCTGGAGAAGCACACATGGCGAATGACCTCATCCTCGTAACAGGCGGTTTGCTTCGACAGATATTCAAGGTCGTAGAAACCGTCTTTAATGTATGGATTAATGGTAAAGTATCCAACCCGGAATGAGGTAAGGTTCTGAAAGAAATGGGTTCCCTGACTGGGGTCGATGCGGTAATGTTCGAGTCCCGACTCCACAATCACCCGCGCAGCGGAAATCTGGGGCCATTTTACGGGTATTCCGAGCCATGGATCGCTGCTCCCCCAGCGTCCCGGCCCCACCAGTATGTAGTTTTTACCTGCAGCCAGGAAACGTTCGTTCAGCTCTCCAATCCGCAGTGCCGTTTCTTTATTTGAGGATGGATTAAACGACTCTGGCTTAATATAAACCACATCGCTGACATCTTTGATTATACCATTTCCCAGGGCATGGTGTGCGTATATGATGGTATCCTTTTCTTCAAGGTCCTCCAGATGTGCTTCGATTGCTTCGCGGTTGTCGACGATAGGGCGTATCTGAAGCAGGTTAAAGAGGGCCGGCATTCCATCGGGCTGGTTGAGTTCAACGGCAAACTCAATCTCAACCGGCTTGCTCATTTCACGTTGTCCGGTTTCTAGTACGTTGGCCAGAATCTCCGCCAAAGGAAAAACATTATGGCTGAGTATATTAGAGAATGTAACAATACGCTTTCCCTTTCCCAGCATTCCGTCGCGGATCATATTGGTTTCGTAATCGAAGGTAGAAACGATATTTCTGAGCGAACCATCGGCCTCGGCTTCCGGAATCTGAAGTCTCAGCAGGTTGGCACTGTCGTCGGTAGACGCAACAAACGTACCCGGTCGCAGGTCGAGGGCATAAAAATGCTTCTGTGTTTCGCGGAGCGCAAACTCGGGTGTTGACAGCTGCAGTACTTTCCGCGGATACCTGGGAGAAAATCTCAGCGTTAATCCGCCATCCACAATGTACTTCCCAAGCCCCAGCGCAATGTTTGCAATGCCGTCTTCCGGTTTTTCTGGGGCGATGGGGTAAAAGTCGATCGATCGTGCAACGCCCGACAAAGTTGGATAAAAACGATCGCCATATCTTGAGCCGGCCACTTCCTGCAGTACGATGGCCATTTTTTCCTCATCGATCACATTGGAGGTTGCCATCATGTATGATTTGGAATCGTGGTAGAAGGCGGAAGCGTATACACTTTTAATGGCATTGCTCAGATTCTCGATGGTCATCCGTTCGTCGTTGGCGAAATTCGGAACCATGTAGGTGGAGTATATTCCGGCGAATGGCTGGTAATATGAATCTTCGAGCATACTCGACGAACGTACGGCTATCGGACGGTTCACCACGCTGATGAAGGTATACAGATCTTCGTGCAATCGAAACGGAAGCCGGGCAGCAACAAAATGATCAAGGATCTCATCATCGCTGAGGTCGGAAAGTGCAATCTTATAAAGATTATTCTCTTCCATGAACTCATCGAAGATATCGGTACCCAGCACCACGGTTCGCGGGATGGTAACGATAACGCCCGGCCATTTGTCGAGCAGCCGGTTACGTTTTATCATCGAATCGAGGAATGCCAGTCCACGGGCCTTCCCACCAATAGAGCCCTGTCCTACCCTTGTAAAACTGAGGTATTCATCGAAACTTTCACGGTTGAATTCTGCTATAATCCCCCTGGCCTTATTGAGACGAAAGGTAGCAATGGCATCAAAAATAAACCTTCGGATTTCGTCAAGGTCGTTGAAATCGTTGGGACGTATATCCCTGAAAAGTTCCGCCAGGGGAAACAGAGCCCTGGCATACAGCCATTTGGAAACGTGATTGCGGTAAACATGGTATTCCAGGGAGCTTTCGGGAATTTCGAAGATTTTTTGCTGCAGCGCTTTTAAATCGGCGGCGCGGGCCACTTCCAGCCGGGTTTCAGGGTCAACAAAAACAAAATCGCCGAATGCAAAATACTGCTTTATAAAATTCCGCAGTTCGATCGACAGTGTTTTCGATTGCTTATGCAGAAAACCAACCCGGAGATCGCGGGCCACCTCATGGTTCGAAATATCGGACGACTGCATCAGGATAGGGATAAACTCATCGTCGCGTTTTACCTTTTCAACCAGTCGTACCCCTGCCTGCCGGTCTTCGGCGCCATTGCGCGGGTAGGATATATCGGTAATGATTCCGAGCAGGTTATTCTTATACTTTTCGTAATAATTTATGGCTTCCTCATAAGTGGTAGCAAGCAGTATCTTTGGCCGTCCGCGCATGCGCAACATCATCTGATGCTCGTTGAGACCCTCGGTCATAAAAGACTTGGACTGCTTAAAAATTATTTTATAAATATTTGGCAGGTAACTCGAATAAAAGCGGATAGAGTCTTCAACGAGAAGAATTACCTGAACGCCCACTTCTTTCACGTCGTGTTCCGCATTCATGCGATCTTCAATCAGCTTGATGATAGCCAGAAGAATATCGGCATTCCCCAGCCAGGAGAACACATAATCGATGGCCGACATATCCTCGTTTGCCAGGGTCATGGTTACCTCCCTCGAAAACGAAGTAAGAACCACAATGGGTTTCAGGGGGTACCTGCTTTTTACCCGTTTTGCAAGTTCAAAATTATCGCTCTTACCCATGCTGAGCATGGTAATGATCAGGTCGATGTTTTGTTCCTCAAGCACTTTCATCGCTTCCGCTTCCGACGAAACCTGAATAAACTGCGGGGGATATCTGAGGCTAAGGGAAACGTATTCGTTGAATATCTGTTCGTCGATCCGGCCATCGCCTTCAAGAACAAAGGAATCGTAATTACTGGCTATCAGCAGCACGTTGTAGATCCTTTTCTTCATCAGGTTGATGAAGGCAGTATCGGTAAAATAGAATTTCCGGGCCAGAAGTGCGTATGGTGACGTTTGCATGATTCGCTTGATATTTACACAAAAATAGATTATTCCGGTTAATTTTGCATGCACCTTTCCATGCCTGTTTTTCAGGCACCAGTTTAATTGTACTACCCGAATTGCTGCCTTAATGGCGGGTAAAACGGTCAAAGCGGGAATTATGGATTATCAGAAAATAATTGAACGTATTGCTGAAGATGTAAGCCCGTTACTTGATAAGGGGGAAGTAGCATCTTATATACCGGCTCTTGCCGGTGTTTCTCCATCCAAATTTGGAATAGCCGTTGCCACGGTAAGGGGTGAATGTTTCACAACTGGCGATGCTTCAGAGTGCTTCAGCATTCAAAGCCTCTCGAAGGTTTTTACGCTGGCCATGGTTATGGACAGGATTGGTGATGCCCTTTGGGAAAGGGTTGGGCGCGAAGCTTCGGGCAACCCCTTCAACAGCCTTGTGCAGCTTGAATACGAGCACGGAAGGCCCAGAAATCCGTTCATCAATGCGGGAGCACTGGTAGTTACCGACTGCATCATACTTGAAAACCATGATCCCATGCGCGATCTCCGGGATTTTGTTCGTACGTGTGCCGGAAACAATACCATAGGTTACGATGAATCGGTAGCCCTTTCGGAGAAAGAAACGGGACATCGTAACGCTGCGCTTGCACACTTTCTGAAAAGTTACGGCAACCTGTACAACGATCCCGGACGGGTTCTGGATGTATATTATCATCAATGCTCTTTGTCGATGAGCTGTAAAGATCTGGCCCGTGCTTTCCTTTTCCTTGCCAATGGCGGAACCGATCCGGTAAACGGCAATATTGTATGCGGACTCAGGCAGGCCAAACGCATCAATGCCCTGATGCAAACCTGCGGACTTTACGACGAGGGGGGTGAGTTTGCTTTCAGGGTGGGGCTGCCCGGCAAGAGCGGCGTAGGCGGCGGAATCGTTGCCGTAATGCCGGGAGAGCTGTCGATCGCTGTGTGGTCGCCCGGACTCAATACTGCCGGAAATTCGCTGGCAGGTTTTAAAGCACTCGAATTATTTACAACCTATACCTCAAAGTCGATTTTCTGAAAACCGGCACCCGCTGCCCGAACTCCGGGGCTCCGGTATTTTTGAATTTAACTATTTCATAGCTTTGCAATTCCAACCGCTGCCCCGATGAACCGTTTAATGCTTCTTTTCTTCCTGATTCTTCCGTTTGTGCTGCCTGCTCAGCAAACCCGAAAAATACGCCTGGTGCAGGCAGATATCATGGCATACAACAAAGCATTGGGCGAAGGGGTTCAGCGTATCCTCGGCAATGCCGTTTTTGAGCACGAAGGTGCTTACCTGTATTGCGACTCGGCACATCTTAACAACGCCACCAACAGCATAAAAGCATACAGCCGTGTGCATATTAAAGCAAGCGACACCCTGAATCTGTATGGCGATTCCATTTATTACAGCGGTGAAACGCGGATTGCAGAAGTTTTTGACAACGTCAAACTCATCGACAACCAAACCACTCTTACTACCGACAAGCTGATTTTTGACCGGAATACCAGTATCGCGTATTACCTGACCGGGGGACATATTGTTAATGGCCGCAACACCCTGGACAGCCGGCGCGGGTACTACCATACCAACACCAAAGATTTTTTCTTCAGGGAGGATGTACTGCTTATTAATCCCGACTATGTTATGGATTGCGACACCCTTCACTACAATACCCAGGATAAAATTGCCCGATTCCGCGGACCCACTACCATAAAGGGGGAAGAAACCGATATTTATGCCGAAAACGGCTGGTACAATACGGAAACCGACATCTCGGAATTCAACGAAAATGCCTGGGTACGAAACGGCGATCAGACCCTTACGGGAGATAGCCTGTACTACGAACGCACCAACGGATATGGCGAGGCCTTTGGCAATATTGTAGTAACCGATACGGTGCAGAACATACTTGCATACGGGCAGTATGCGTTGTACCGGAAAGCCCTGGGTTACACCATGATTACTCAAAAGCCTGAGGCACTGTTCATCAACGGCAACGATACACTGTTTATGCATGCCGATACGTTGAAAGCCACCTTCGATTCGGCACAGAAAACCAAAGAGGTATATGCGTATTATCGTATGAAATTTTACCGTACCGACATGCAGGGGATGTCGGACTCGCTTATATACAAATTCAGCGACAGCACCCTGCGGATGCTGGGCAATCCGGTACTGTGGACGGACGAAAACCAGCTTACAGCCGATTCCATGCATATACTGACAGGTAAAGAGCAAATTAAACAACTGTTCTTGTACAACAGTGCGTTCATAATTTCGCGCGACACACTTGGAGCCGGGTTCAACCAGATTAAGGGGAGGGAGATGACCGGCTATTTTACCGATAACGAACTGGTTCGTATAGCAGTAAAAGGGAATGCCGAAACACTTTACTGGTTTAGGGAGGAAGATGGCTCCTTGGTCGGGATCGACAAATCGTTTTCAAGCAATATGAATATCCGCCTGAAAAACAAAAAGATAAAACAGATCGTATACATAGAAAAACCGACGGCTGTACTCCACCCCGAGGCAGAGTTGAATCAGACTGAGCTGGTATTAAAGGATTTCAGGTGGCTGGAATCCAGGCGCCCCGTCAGGCGGGAAGATATTTTCACCTGGTAAAAACACACAGGCTGAATTCACTCTAACGGTAACTCTACGGAATTACATTCGGGAGGAAGATCAGTTAAAAAATTTCTGCCTAAGGTATCTCCTCATAAAACACCCGGATTTTCTCCGTTCCCAGTCGCTGCTGAAGCCAGGCATTGATCCGGTCTTTCTCCCCAGTCTTTAAAGTTCCCCTCCGGGTGGAAAGAATAACCTGCCGGATTCCTGTATCGGGCTTTCCATCAATAGAATAGCGAATGGTTCCGGAGAACGAGCACGATAGAATATCCGGATTCAGGGCATTCAGTTCTTTCAGCAGTGCTTCACCGGTTTCCGGTTGTTTTATAAGGCTGTCCTTCTGTTTCTGACTATTTTCGAGTTCAATACCCAGCCTGTTGATTTCCATTTTCAGTTGGTCGAGCTCGGTGCGTTCGGAGGCATCGAGTGAAAATCCCTGGCTTATAACAAGCGAAGCTTTTTCAAGATTAAAATCTATTGCAACTTCGGTAAGCCGCTCTTTGTGTGTTTTGGTAAGAGTGCTTCCTCCATAAACCATCCGGATTTCACGGGTTGAGGGATTGCTTTCGGACCGGAGCAGATAGCTGCCTTCAAACACACTAACATTCCGGGTAAAGCGTGCAACGTTTTCCGTAAACTGTTCACGCTGCACAAGCATATATCCAAAATATATACTTGGAATAATGGTTATGGCAATAACAAAAGAGATCCAGCGATTAACGTGCTTTTTTCTGCCCTCATCCACAAGAGTAGTAATCGGGAACTTCAGCACTTGCGAGATCAGAACGGCAGCGAGTGCAATAAAAACGGTATTAATCGTAAACAAATAAAAAGCTCCGAAAAAGAACTGCAGCTGGGCAGTTGCAAGTCCGTATCCCGCAGTACAAAGCGGAGGCATAAGGGCGGTAGCAATGGCCACGCCTGGTATTACGTTTCCTTTCTGCCGGCTGCTGATGGCAACCATACCTGCCAGTCCGCCGAACATGGCAATCAGTACATCGTATATTGTCGGACTGGTGCGTGCCAGAAGCTCGGAATGGGCGGTTGAAACCGGGCTGAGCGCAAAATACCCGGTAGAGGCCGCCAGTCCGGCAATTACGGCAAAACCGTAATTTTTTATTGCGGTCTTAAACAGCGGAAAATTATAGGTTGCCAGACTGTATCCTATGCCATTGATCGGACCCATTAGCGGGGAAATGAGCATAGCGCCAATAATCACAGCGGTTGAATTCATATTCAGCCCGACGGATGCAATGATGATGGCAAAAATTAGAATCCAGAGATTTGTACCTTTAAAAATTAAGTCCTTTTCAATGGACTGCTGAATTTTCTCAAAGTCTTCAACTTCATTTTCCAGATTAAGGTAGTGCAGTAGTTCTCTGATCAGGTTCATAGAATGCCAGATTAATTACCTTGCAATTGATAGGGAATGTCGTTGGGTTTAACCGTGTGGGATTCAACATTCAGTATTTCGACTACCACATAGTTACTCATGCGAATCAAGGGTTGAAGTTAAATTAGTAAGCAGTTGTTAACAATCTGATTGTTAACAAGTTATGAATAATATATTTTATTAATAACCTGAGAATCAGTATCTTAGTGGAATATACCACTACACCACTTAAGATATGATATCTCAGGTTAAGGCAGACAAATTAATCAAAATTTACTTTCAAGTTTGCGAAAAGTACGAGAATGAACTAAAATTTTCTTGTATGCGGTTTAGCAACAATGATGAACCAGCGTTTTCAGATCAGGAAATTATGACCATTTATTTGTTTTGTGTCAATCAGGAACAGCGAGTGAAGATCAAGCAGATCCATTCATTTGCCAATGATTATTTGCGTTCCTGGTTTCCAAAGTTGCCTTCCTACACCGCATTTAATAACCGTTTAAATAGGCTTTCTGAAGCTTTCAAGCTATTCGCTGGCTCTTTGTTGGCGGAGTATAAACCAGTTACATGCTCAGACAATGAAAGTGTATTGGATTCTCTTCCAATAATTACATGTTCTGGTAAACGCGTTGGTAAAGTAGCTCGTGAAATCACTGATAAAGGTTATTGTTCTACAAAAGCCATGTACTACTTTGGTTTGAAACTTCACGCACTGGCTTTTAAACATCCTAAAAAATTACCTTACCCGGAACAACTTCTTGTTACTGCTGCATCTGAGAATGATCTGAATGTTTTTAAAAATGCATGGGAGAATATCGAAAACCGAACTTTTTATGGAGATAAAATCTACCATAACGTTGACTATTTCAACAACCTGGCTAATTCAAAGAACTCGTTGATGCTTACTCCAATTAAGGGAGTGCAAAATCAATCAAACTGGGAAAAGAATTTTGATAGAGCTTATAATGATTTGTTTTCCAAAGCCGTATCCACAATCAGGCAACCTATAGAGGCTTTATTTAACTGGCTCATCGAAAAAACTGACTTTCAAAGGGCTTCTAAAACTCGTTCAACTGCCGGATTATTGGTTCATGTTTTCGGAAAAATCTCCGCAGCATTCATTTCTTTAATATTTTAACCCTTGATTCGCATTACTCATTCCGCGCCAGGGAAGCGGTTTCAGATATTCCTTGTAGCGCAGCTCAACGAATTTTCCTCCATTGCGTTCGAGCACGCGTGCGATGCTGTCGTTGACCACCGAAAACTCAAACTCATTGCTCTGCAGAGCACCTGGTGTTTGTGTACGAAATCCTTCCTGAATAAGCCTGCCTTCCCAGGTTTTAAAAACGTATCCTTTTCGTACAAAAAAGTTTAGAGTACCAGCTTTTACGCCTTCCCCAAAAACGAAGTAATACCTCCACCAAAGAAAAGCAGCCAGAACGGCAACGATAACAAAGCCGATTATAACTCCCCATTTCTTCTTCATAACGCTGTTGTTTAAATTATTATCCGGTTTCAGTCTGAAAATTACGATATCCGGGCTTACTGTATAACAAATTTATGATAAAATCAGCTTTCCATGCCGGATGGCGATACTATTTCCTTAGGCACCACCGACATGACCGGAATTTCGGATCTGCGGATCATTTCCTGCGCCATGGAATCGATAAAGAACTCGACGATTGCCGATTCCTGCTGGGTCATTATCACGATCAGGTCAACATCTCCTTTTTTTTCAGCATAATCGAGCAGGGTGGGTACGGCGGTTTTCTCTCCCTGTCTCACTTCCAGAAGATCGGCTTCACCGGGGATACCTGCTTTTGATATCTGATCGCGAACAGCAGATACCTGTTTTGCAAGGCGCTCTTTAATCCTTCCGGACTTATCGGGTTCGTGGGTAGCAACCACCCTGACCCTTGCCTCGTAGATTGCGGCCAGGCGAATGGCCCATTTGATTTTTTGCGTACTTTCCCTGTTCAGCTCCACGGGCAGCAGGATGGTGCGACAACCATCGTAGTGGGTTTTGCCACCTATAGTTATCACAGGGCAGCGGGCCGACCGAATAACCCTGGAGGCATTGGCTCCCGCCATTCGGATGCCGCCGGCCGGCTCAGGTTCAAAGCTGCGTGTTCCCATTACGATAAACTCAGCCTGCATCTCGCTGGCAACATCCACAATAACGGTATAAATTCTGCCCGTTTCAAGTCTCACATTGATGTCGATGCCTGAGCGAAACGACATTTTAGCCGCAACGGCATCCATCTGGTCGCTGATTCTTTCCAGCATCTCTTCGCGCTGCTCGCTGCTGAAAAGACCACTCAGGATTCCATGCGTTTCGTGAACGTAAAGCAGTGTTATTCCGCTGTGCGTATGTCTTGCCAGATGAATGGCCTGTTCAAATGCAAGATCACTCTGCGGATCAAAGTCGTATGGTACCAGTATGTTATTCATGACAATAAATTTATTCGCTACCTTTGCGTGCAGGAGCCGGTTTAAACGCCGGAATGTTTTTTCCGCCGGAACCCTTTGAAGGTTCTCCGCAATAAACCGACAATAACCTCAACAGATTAGAAATAAATAAGCTTACCCTTTGTGTATCTGCAGGCTGAAAACATGTCATACTCAGCCTCGCTTTTATTTAACAAACATACTAAATTATGGCTACAATTGGCGCATCGGAGCTGTTAATAAATCCCGACGGAAGCATTTACCACCTCAGACTAAAACCGGGAGAGCTTGCTCAAGACATTATTATCGTAGGAGATCCCGGACGTGTTGCTGCCGTTTCGGCAAAATTTGACCGCATAGAACTTACCCGCCAGAACCGCGAAATTCTTACGCATACCGGAACCATCGGCAACAAACGAATTTCTGTACTTTCAACGGGCATGGGAACCGATAACATTGATATAGTAATCAATGAGATGGACGCACTGTTCAACATCGATTTTGAGCTGCGCGAACCCAAATTGAAGCATACTGCACTAAATATCATTCGTCTTGGCACTTCCGGAGCACTGCAGGCCGATATCCCCGTTGAAACCGCCATTGCTTCCACACATGGCATTGGTTTAGATGGAATGCTTTATTATTACAGAGACTCGCATTTAGCCATTGACAAAGAGCTTACGGAAGAATTCATCCGGCAAACGGACTGGGACAGCACCTTACCTACCCCTTACGTTGCTGCGGCATCCGAAAGTTTGCTCAATACGGTGGGACGAAGGTTTGGGAAAGGCATGACTGCCACTGCCCCGGGTTTTTACGGACCCCAGGGACGCGAACTGCGGCTTAAAACAACCCACCCCGATCTTAATGGTGCGCTTGCCCGTTTTTCCTACGGAGGGCACAGAATCGCCAACTTCGAAATGGAAACATCCGCCCTTTACGGACTTGGGAACCTGCTTGAGCACAATACCCTTACCGTGTGTGCCATCATTGCCAACAGGCCAGCACGCACAGCCAGCAAGGACTATCATCCGGTAATCGAAAAACTTATAAACGACATCCTTGAAGAACTTTTGTTGCTGTCCTGATCCGAAACTTTTTATACATTAGTAATTCGCTGACTACCAGACTTAGTCAGAGGATTGTTAATAATTCCGGGGCCTGAAAATCAAATTATTGCCGACCTTTGTACGGAGTAAGGAGCATACAGTTATGGAGCAAAAAACAGGTATGGACCCGCAACTTCAGGCACTTATCAGCCTTTTGGATGAGCCCGACCAAACGTCCTTTTCAAGGATACGTGACCGTATTTTTGCTTATGGAGCACAAGCCGTGCCTATGCTGGAGAGTGCATGGGAACAGACGTTCGATGCCACACTGCAAAAACGCATTGAAGATATAATTCACAGCATTCAGTTTAACCAGCTTTACCTGGAACTTACCAACTGGGCTCACTTCAGATCCGGCAACCTGCTCGAAGGATATCTGCTTTTTACCAGGTATCAGTATCCTAATATGGATACAGACGAGATCAGAACACAAATTCAAACAATAAAGCGCGACACCTGGCTAGAACTCAACAGCAATCTGACCGCCCTGGAGAAAGTTCGCGTACTAAATCATATCTTCTTCGACATCAACCACTTCCAGCTTCCATCGAGGCAAACTACCGAACCCAGGTACCTGTTTTTAAACAACCTTATGGATACGCGTACCGGCTATGCCATTTCTGTCGGCATTTTATATACGATTATTGCCCGCAGCCTTGATCTGCCGGTGCAGAGCATATTACTTCCGGGAGAACGTTACGTAATGGCATGGACAGAAGAGGACGACAGCAATGCAGACCGGGCCATTTTCTATATCAATCCGGAAAACCGTGGTCACATTTTTACGCGAAACGAAATAGCAAGTCTGCTACGGAGGTTAAAAATTCCGCATTCCGATGAATATTACATACCGGTATCTCCCAAAGTAATCATCGGCAAGCTGTTCGAACTGCTTTCATACCTGTTTTCCGCTACCGGAGAATCCGAGCGCATCCCGGAAATCGACCATCTGCGTTCTGCCCTGATCTGATATCCTTCTGGGATCATGAAATACCCGACTGCCGTCCGGTAGTGTAAAATGAGCGATAACTGCCACATTTTCAATACATAAAAAAGAGGTCTTTCGACCTCTGTATGTATTAAGACCTGTAAATGCCGGTTTCGGCAAGAAAACTTACCGGTAATAAGCGGTAATAAACTTCATGATGTTCTGTTTAACTCGTTCCGGAACATCGCTGATATCGGCGCGTTCGAACGGGGAGCCTGTAATACTCTCATACAGTTCGATGTATCGCTCCGACACCTGGTTTACAAACAGATCCGACATTTCTGGCATCTTCTGACCTTCTTTTCCCTGGAAATTGTTAGCGATCAGCCATTCCCTTACAAACTCCTTTGAAAGCTGCTTTTGGGCCTCACCGTTTGCCTGACGTTTTTCATAGCCTTCCAGATAAAAATACCTGGAAGAGTCCGGCGTATGAATTTCATCGATCAGGAAGATATCGTCTCCGTCTTTCCCAAATTCATATTTGGTATCCACCAGTATGAGGCCCATATGAGCGGCCATATCCGTTCCTCGCTGAAACAGGCGGCGGGTATAATCCTCAAGTTTGGAGTAATCGGCTTCACTAACCAGTCCCTGGCTCAGGATCTCCTCACGGGAAATGTCTTCGTCGTGACCAACGGCTGCCTTGGTTGTAGGGGTAATGATGGGTTCAGGGAAGCGGTCGTTTTCCTTCATCCCATCAGGCATTGGCACGCCGCAGATGGTACGTTTCCCTTGCTTGTACTCTCTCCAGGCATGACCGGAAAGATATCCGCGAATCACCATTTCAACCTTAAACGGCTCACACAGGCGGCCAACGGTAACCATGGGGTCGGGAACCGCAATTTTCCAGTTGGAGACAATATCGGCGGTGGCATCCAGAAAGCGGGAGGCTATCTGGTTCAACACCTGACCTTTGTATGGAATACCGCGGGGCAAAACCACGTCGAAAGCAGAGATACGGTCGGTGGTGACCATTATAAGCAACTCATCCTTAATGTGATAAACATCGCGAACCTTACCAACATAAAGGTTGGTCTGTCCAGGAAAACTGAAGTTTGTTTTGGTGATGGCGTTTGACATAATGACGGGAAGTTATTTGGTGTTAAAGATTTTCAATTATTTGTGCTGAGTTTTATCCAGCGGAAGCCGTAGGGTTCAAGGACGAGCGGTGTGGAAACAGCGGATCCGTCGGGCATGTTGATCCCATTTACAGCCCGCGAATCCACGCTTGTCACCTCCAGCGGATTGCCGCTGAGGTTATTTACTACAAGAACCACATCATCTCCATAGGAGCGAAAATAAGCCAGAACGGGAATAGCGGCTTCCCCTGCAGGGCTGTACTGAACACCGGCCCACTGCATACTGCCTCTTCCGAAGGCTCCGGAGCTGTTGCGGGCTTTCAGAAGAGCATGCATCAGCGAATTTACTTTATAGGTCAGAGATGAGGTATCCTTCAGTTCCAGGGCAATTTTCTCCCAGTCGAGCGGCCCCCTGGCCAGATAACGGGTATCGTCCTTGCCGGTTTCTTTCCGGAAACTTTCATAATAGGCCTCATCGTTCAATTTGGCGTATTCATCGCCGTAGTAGATTATGGGAGTTCCGGGAAGGGAAAGCATGATGCTGTAAGCCAGCCCGATTTTTCCCGGATCGCGGTCTAGGAGCTCCGAAAGCCGGGCAGAGATGCCCTCTCCCACCCTGAAATCCCATCCCGGGTTTTTGCAATAGTGCCCGTGAATGATCGCACGGTCTTCAGGCGAAACCATTTCGAGGGTCAGTTCATCGTGCAGGCGGAGAAACATAAACCACTGGTTTTCGGGGGCTATGCCGGGAGTAACGGACGGATGCAGAATGTGCTGAACGGGGGTGGCATCACTCAGGGCCAGTGTTTTGAAGATCATCGGCATGAGCGGAAAGTGGTAACCGGCGTGGCATTCGTCGCCGTTGCCGAAATACTTTACTACCTCATGCGGCGGCTGACAAGCCTCTGCCAGAAGCAAAGTGTTGGGCCTTACATAATCGAGAACTGCCCTGAATATTTTTATGATTTTATGAGCCTGTGGCAGATTTTCGCAATTGGTACCGTCTTCCTTCCAGATATACGGAATAGCATCTGCCCGGAAGCCATCGAGTCCCTGACCGAGCCAGAATACAAGGATGCGGCATATTTCCAGCAGCACCTTAGGATTGGCATAATTGAGGTCGGGCTGAAATTCAAAAAAACGATGAAAGAAGTACCATTCACCGTCTTTTTCCCAGTTGCTCGGGCACATTCCTTTAAAAATGAGGCGGGTTTCCTTATACCGGTTTGTGTCTTTATTCCAGATGTAATAATCGCGGAAGGGATTGTCGGGGCCTTTGCGGGATTCCACAAACCACGGATGGCTTTCGGAGGTATGGTTCATCGCGATGTCGAAAATTACCCGGAGGCCGCGTTCGTGTGCGTGTACCAGAAATTCGCGGAACGCTTTCTGTTTTTCTTCAACCGGAGTGGTATCGGACATGCCGAGCAAATCGGGGCGAATGTTCCTGTAATCGCGTATATCAAAACCGGCATCGCGCATAGGTGAATCGAGGATGGGCAACAGCCAGAGACAATTAACGCCAAGTTCAGCCAGCCCGTCAAGCTTATCTTTCAACCCTTCGAAAGTTCCGTTAAAAAGATCGACGTAGAGCGAATACACTACGGCATCTTTATACCAGCCTTCCGGCTGGTCCTCAAACGGCAGGTCGGTACGCGCCTTTTCGAGAGTGGCAATCAGCTCCTCCAGCACGTCCTGACTGCCGGGAGCAGGGTAAAGCTCATTAAAAACACTGCGAATGGTGTTTATTGCTTTATGACTCATAACTTATTCAGCTTGAAATACTATCAAAGTGGATTGCAAAGTTAATTTATTACAGAAAGCCTGCCGTTGTCCCTGCTTAATTTTTTAATTTCGTAAAACCATACCTGAGCCTGAAACGTCCTGCCGACATGAAGCACTTTTTTAAGCGTTTTCTTCTGTGCTTGTTAATGCTGCTCCAGCTGCACGTTACTGCATTGGCTCAGTTCAACTATTTCAACCTGCCCCCAGGCCGGAAACATGCGAGTATGCCCTTTACCAATCGCGACAATCTGGTGGTAATCGATGTGTTGCTTAACGATTCTTTGCCGGTAAAGCTGATGCTCGACAGCGGCGTTGAGGGCGTTATTATAACCGACCAGGTTGCTGGCAATTACTTTTCCGGCTGGTGCATCCGAAGCTACATGCTGTCGGCACCCGGTACTCCCGATCTTTTGGATGCATGTATTACCCGTCCGGTAAAGATGAAGGTTTCCAATCTTCAGCCTATGTTTTCGAATCTCATTGTTTTATCCGAAGACTATTTTTCTCTGGATCAATACATTGGCGCTCCGGTTCATGGCCTAATCGGGATAGAAAAGTTTAGTCAGCTTGCCATTACAACCGATTACGACCGCAGCGTAATCCGTTTTACACGTCCGGAGGAATTTAAGCCCTCCGCCCGGGCCGCCATTATTCCGCTGAGCATAAACCGGGGTAAACCGTATATGACCTCGCGCATCGCTCTCGACGACGGCAGCATCAGGGATGTGTGGCTGATGATCGACTCCGGTGCCAACCATCCGATATTACTGGAATACGACAGTCTTGACGGCTATCTGCCGAAAAAATCACTCGATGCGGTTATTGGGAAAGGACTCGCCGGCAACATACACGGAAGTTTTGCCAGACTGAACTGGATGATGCTGGGCAATTTCCGCCTCGACAATCCCATATGCTCCTTTACATCCACCTATTACCCCGGCAACCTCGCCACGCGTCTGCACCGCAACGGAACCCTGGGTGCCGGAGCTTTATCGCGCTTCAGGGTAACCTTCGACTACACGGGAAACCGGATGATCCTCGAAAAAGGGGGAAAGTTCAAAAAGAAGTTCGAATACAATATGAGCGGCGTCATTTTCAGAGCCTTGGGAAGGGGATTCAGCATATTTGAAGTAAATGAAGTTATCCCCGGCTCCCCGGGAAGTGAAGCCGGAATAAAGCCCGGAGACATACTGATGTCGGTGAATGGGAAACCCGTCTTTGGCCTCGACCTGGGCGAACTCAACCATATCCTCAGCGAAAAGCACGGAGCTGTTATCACTATGACGTTCTCGCGCGACGGAATGGAACAGCGGGTGCGTATTATATTGAGACGTCTTATTTGAAACAAAATGCCGGATGCGGACAATCGGATGAATTTTATACCCTTTCCCCATCCCGCAAAGGAGAAAAAGCAGGTATTTATCCCCTGAAACCAGGCAACTGCAACGATCACCCTTTGTAACATCTCCGAAATCGTAACTTAAACTTCCAATCCATAACAGATACCGTTTATCTTTAGAACCTGAAAATTACCCGATATATGAATAAGTCAATAAAACCTAAAAGCCTGATATTAAAGGCCTTGTTTCTACTTTTCCTTATTATTACGGGATCCGTTTTTACTGTCTCTGCGCAGAATGAGCCTGCATTAAGGGTAGAACCCCCGTTTTGGTGGGCCGGGATGAAGCACAGCAAACTGCAGCTGCTGGTATATGGGAAAAACATTTCCGGCACATCCGTGGATTTTTCGTACCAGGGCATTGCCCTGCGCGAAACAACGAGCGTTTCGAATCCCGATTACCTTTTTTTAACGCTTGAGATGGCGCCCGATGTTAAACCCGGATCGTTTGATATCCGCTTTATCCGAAACCGGAAAACGGAATTCACTTATAGGTATGAACTCAGGGCACGGCGTGAAGGTTCTGCAAGTCGTCAGGGATTTACCGCTTCCGATGTCATCTATTTGCTTATGCCCGACCGTTTTGCCAACGGCGATCCCTCGAACGACAATATGCCGGGCATGTTGGAACAGGCTAACCGTTCCAATCCGTCGGGAAGACACGGAGGCGATATTGCCGGTATTAAAAATCATCTCGGATACCTTAGCGATCTGGGTATAACTGCCTTATGGATCAATCCACTGCTTGAAAACAACAACCCCGCATATTCCTACCACGGTTATGCAATTACCGATTTTTACCGCATCGATCCGCGCTTTGGAACAAACCAGGACTATCTGGATCTCGTGGAGCAGGCACACAGCAAGGGGATAAAAGTTATTAAAGACATGATTTTTAACCACTGCGGCATCAACCACTGGTTTATCCGCAATCTGCCAATGGAAAACTGGATACATCAGCATCCGGAATTCACCCGTTCAAACTTCAGGGCGGAGTGCATCAGCGACCCCTATGCATCGGAGGCCGACCGCACGAAGATGCTTACGGGCTGGTTCGACAACCACATGCCCGATTTTGATCAGCGTAATCCACTGATTACCGAATACCTGATTCAGAATTCGATCTGGTGGATAGAATATGCCGGTCTGGACGGCATACGGCTCGACACCCAGCCGTATCCTTACAAGGAGATGATTGCAGAGTGGGGCATACGCGTTGCAGGGGAATATCCCGATTTCACCATTGTAGGGGAAGCCTGGCTTAATAAGGAAGGCATGCTGTCGTATTATCAGAAAGACTCTCCGCTGAGCAGGGGATACAATTCGCATCTGCCCAGCGTTACCGATTTCCCGTTATACGGAGCCATGCAGCAGGCATTTACCGAGAAGGAAGGTTGGAGCGAAGGAATGGCACGATTGTATTACGTGCTGGCTCAGGATTTTCTTTTCTCCGATCCATACCGTAATCTTATCTTCCTCGACAACCACGATCTGAACAGGTATTATAATACTATCCGTAAGGACAAAGAAGCGCTGAAGCGGGCACTTGCTTTTATGCTCACCACCCGGGGCATACCGCAGATCTATTACGGAACCGAATTGCTGATGGATGGTGAGGAACATAAAGGTCACGGAGAAATCCGCCGAGATTTTCCGGGAGGCTGGGCTGGTGACCCGGTAAATGCCTTTACCCGCGAGGGCCGCACTCCGGAGCAGAACGAGGTTTTCGATTACATGCAAAAAATCCTGCAATGGCGTAAAAACAGTAAAGCCGTTGCCAATGGCCGGCTCACGCATTTTATCCCGGAAAACGGCATTTACGTTTACTTCCGCACAGCAGATGAGGAATCCGTTATGGTTATCGTCAACAACAGCAAGGAAGAACGAATGCTTGAAACCGAACGGTTCAGGGAAGCACTTGCGGGCTACCAGCAAGCACACGAGGTAATCACCAGCAAGACAATAGATGTAAACGGACGGATTAAAGTCGGAGCCGAATCGGCAATGATTCTGGAACTGAAAAAATAATACCGCAGAAATACCGTCGTAAAAAGTCAGGATAAGGTAAATAACGGTGAGCGTAAGGAAACAACGAAAAAAAAGGACGGCAGGCTTTCAGCGGACTTATCTGATAGCAGGACTGGTGGTTGTACTGGCCATTATCACAGGGCCGTATATCTACCGTTATTCACTTGCATTGTTCAGAAGCGGGTTTTCTCTTACCGGTGCAGCACAATATCACAACCTGAAGAACTTCGGGGTACCTGTACCTGCGGGGTACAAGGTTCACGGAGTTGACGTTTCTCACCACCAGGGTCGCATAAACTGGAACGAAGTTGCTGCCATGGATGCGAACGGCATCCGTATTTCCTTTGTATTTCTGAAATCCACCGAAGGAATCACGCGGCAGGACCGGCAGTTTAAGCGCAACTGGGACAAAGCCGGCGAAGCCGGGCTTATCCGGGGAGCATATCATTTTTTTCACCCTTCGCGGGATGCAGCTGCACAGGCCCAAAATTTTATCAAACAGGTAAAGCTGAATCCTGGCGACCTGCCTCCGGTACTCGATATTGAAGTAAGCAACCGCAGATCAAAAGCAGACATTGTCTCCGGAGCTCTGGAATGGTGCCGGCTGGTGGAAGAGCATTACGGGATAAAGCCCATCATCTACACGAGTCCGGGATTTTACAACAAATACCTGGCGGATGATTTCGAAGACTTTCCCTTGTGGATTGCCCATTATAACCATAACAAACCACGAATGCATCACCGCAGCTGGTCGTTCTGGCAGCATACCGACAAAGCCACCATCAATGGCATAACCGGGGGTGTTGACATGAATGTATTCAACGGGAGTATGCAAAAACTGAAAAGATTCTGCATAAAATAGCCGGCAGATTTAGCTCCCTTTCGGGGATAAAATCCCGGCGACTTTATTGATTCTGCTCAGAAAATGCCGATTTCAGGCGATCGAGGGCATGCCCAAGGGTTTTACGCGGACACGCCAGGTTCATACGCATGAAACCGCTGCCACCGGGCCCGAACATAGTACCTTCGTTCAGCCCGAGTCCTGCCTTTTCAATTAAAAATTTCTTCAGTTCTTCATCGTTCATCCCGGCAAGGCTGAAATCAAGCCATACCATATACGTTGCTTCAGGTTTTATCATTCGCAGCACGGGAAGATTCAATTCAATAAACTCTTCCAGGTAACCGATGTTGCCCTGTATGTATTCAATCAGTTGGCCGAGCCACTCATCTCCGTGCAGATAAGCCGCTTCCGATGCCGCATTCCCGAAGATATTCCCGCTCCCTATATGCAAAGCATCAAGCACCTCCGTGTACTTCCTCATAAGACCGGGATTACTTATGATAACGGAAGCTGTAGCCAGTCCGGCGAGGTTAAACGTTTTACTGGGAGCCATCATTGTAAGGGTAAAATCCGCGATTTCGGGAGAGAGGGATGCCAGAACCGTATGTTTATAACCTTTATTCACCAGATCGCAGTGAATTTCGTCGGAGACAACCAGCACATTGTATTTAAGGCAGATTTCTGCCATGCGGCGAAGCTCATCTTCGCTCCAGGCATTACCACCGGGATTATGCGGATTGCTCAGTATGAGCATGGTGGCACCTTCGATGCAGCTCTTTTCCAGATCGTTGTAATCCATATGGTAACGGCCATTTTCCAGAATCAGCTCATTGTAAACCAGATTACGTCCGTGTCTGGAAACGGCATCAAAGAAAGGAAAATACACCGGAGGCTGCACGATGATACGATCTCCGGGCTGCGTAAATGCCAGTACAGCCATATTAAGCGCAGGAACAATTCCCGGCGAAAAAGCAACCCAATCCTGCTTAATCTCCCAGTTGTGCCGGCGCTTCAACCATCCCGCAAAGGCATTATAATAGCTTTCCGTCCGGATGGAATAGCCCAGAATTTCATGCTCCAGACGCTTCTTAAGTGCATCAATTATAAAATCGGGAGTTCTGAAATCCATGTCGGCCACCCACAAAGGCACAACGTCGCTTCTGCCAAAAATGAGGTCTCTGAGGTCGTATTTTACACAAGCCGTATTGCTTCGGTCGATAATCTCGTCAAAATTGTAGTTCATGGCATGCACTTTCTTCGAATGATTTTTGGGGTATAGGTTGTGCAAAGTTATCATTACTTACCGGCTCACAAAATCAGACTGGGAATGATTCCTGTTGAATCGCTGCATTACGGGAGTAAGATATTGATTACGCTGCCAGTAATAACATTTAAAAGTATTGATTTGCGAATTGAAATTGAGTAATTTTGATATACCATTCCATCCCCGCAAATTTTCCCGGCCATGAAAAATGCATTTTTCATCGGATTGACACTCTCAGTCGCAGTCCTTTTTGCCGCCTGCAAGGAGGAAGAGCCGGAACGCAGCGGGGAAATTGTAATCGGCGAATACGAGGGTATGAAAATACAGCATCACGACACCATACTGGCCGGAGGGTATCATCAGAAGGCCGGTTATACCATCGATATTGACCTGGATGGACAGGATGACCTGACCCTGATAAGCAACATATGGGGATCTCCCGGCATGGGACAGCACCCCGAAGCAGATATTAGCAGTCTTAACAAATCGCTGGGCATACACGGAATCGTATTTCAGGATACAACCTTCTATTACCATAAAATCGACACTTTTTACTACTCGAAGGTTGAGATATACATTCGTAACCGTTATTCGTGCCGGCGTGAGCATCCCGAAGACCAGGTTAACCGGATCAGGGAAAATTTTCAGCCAAGGGCAATGAAACGGGGTGAACGGCTGAACAGAGCTGACTTTTTCCTGAGCGACACCTCATTAAGCCTGAATTATAGCTCCTACTGGCAATGGAGGGAGCTTTTATCGACGTCCGACACTCTTATCGTGGATGAGTATTATGCTTTTTACGACTGCCACACCTTTCCGGATGATGAAATTTGCTGGGTGGGTCTCCGGAAAGAGACTCCGGATGGAATTAAACTGGGATGGTTAAAAATAATAATCTCCGGTCATTACAAAATCAGCATCCTTGAATCGGCAATACAGGAATAATCAATGACTGTCGCTGTTGAGCAGCACTTTATGGCTTTCGCGGTGGTTGCCCGTTTCCAGATATACAATGTACAAACCCGGAGACAGATGCCTCAAATCTATTATAGTGGAATCCAAGGCACCGGCATGAATTCCGGATTGAAAAACTGCTCTTCCGTTCAGGTCGGTTACGTGCAGTTTTACAGGTTTCAACAAACGGTTTCCGGCAATCACTTTAAGCAGACCGTTGCCGGGATTTGGATACATTCTGAAAATTGATCCGGAAGTGCCTTCTTCCATGCCCAAAACAGATGAAATTTCGAACCAGTTAATGTTATACTCACCGGCAAATGAATAAAGCCTGAGAGTAAGATCCCCTTCCGGCAGGAACACCTTAATACCCTGGGTTTTCCACGACTGCCAGCCACCGGTTGCCGCCACTTCGAAAGTGCCAACGGTTTGGTAATATGACCCTTTGGAGACCCGTATACTGATGCGTCCGTTCGAATACTGGGAAGCAATTCTGAAATTGATCAGATACTCCCCGGCTGCCGGCACCCGGATCAGAAAATCGAGGTAATCGCCGTTATTGGCATATCCCATGTTGATGCCACCGCCGGTATCGCTGCAACTCTCGGGCTGAAAACCGTAATTAACATGATAATCTTCGGCTTCTATCTTTGCCGGAAGGGTATAATACACAGGTAGATTATTATCTGCAGGAACATTGGCAAACTGCTCCAGTTGTTGTTCGTTGCTTAAAATTCCGATACCGGTATAGCTTACCCTGATTTGTTGTCCGAAAGCAGCCGGTGTTTCGAGGTAAATGATCAGTTTTTTCGGGGAACCGACCGGGTTTTCAACCATTGTAACGGGTAAAGCCACCCCGTTGGCCGTCACCTGAAAATCGCCTGTCCCTGTATTCATTGAAGTAACGGATTTATTCAGATGCAATAAAACGGTAGACCCGTCGGCGGAGGTCCCTGCATGCAGCATTTGGAAGGGCACACCGGAAGCTGGTTTTGGATCTTCAAACCAGAACAGGTTAATGTTAGCTCCTCCTTTGGTAAAATGCAGCCGCAGTTTATGTTCTCCGGCAGGGATAATTACGTTTTGTACCGTCTTCGTTTGCCAGGCCTGACCGCCGCCGGTGGATGCAATGGTCAGGGGAGCTATAATATCCTCCCCGTTGATCAGCATACGGATTACGGCAGGCGAATTACTGTTGGAAGCCACCCGGAGTTTCAGCGTATAAGCGGCTGCAGAATCCGTCAGCAGTGTATGTTGCAGCCATTCGCCATCTCCGGTCCAGCCAACGTGGTATCCGACACTTCCGGTCCAGTTATCGTTGCAGACGCCTATATCCACACCATCGTTACGGTACATCCATCCCTGGTTCCAGTTAACGTGGGTACCTGTACTCAGATGATAGTTTGCCGAATCCTGGTCCAGGTATGCCTGACCGCTTCGTCCGAGGTCGTAATTAACGGCATGAATTGGCTCGCCCGGACGATAGATTCTGAACGGAAGTGTTTCACTGGTAAACGGCTGACGTATCAGGGCGTCAATAACATCCCGCTTTACGGTACAGTTTTCGATCCGGTGGTTTTCGGCCCACTCCATCACTGCAGCGTACGCCCGGTCGGGAGTCATCACCGGATTGCCCGTTTTCCAGTAATTAATCAGATTGTTGTATTCCACACTTTCAGGAACCTGCAGTACGTTATTGATTCCTGCTTTTTTCACCGGCCACCACGACCATCCGATACCATTCTGTTCGCACAAGGCTATCAAACCCGTAAACCAGGAGTTGGAATTTTCGCCGGATTCACCCAGCCATACCGGCACATTCCAGGTATTCCGAAGGTTAATAATCCAGTTTATTTCCTGTTGTGTATTAAAGGTCCAGTACTTATGAAAGCTGTACACCATATTGTCGTCCCAGGGCGGGGTAAGTCCGGTGTAGTCGTTGGCGAACCAGTTGCCTTCAATAATTATCATATGGTTAGTATCAGCAGCCCGGATGGCACTGGTTATTTCGCCGTATAACTGACGCAGCAGTGTGTTTCCGGGCAAGTCCCAGTTTGGTTCGTTGATGAGGTCGTATCCGCCGATCCATGGCTCTGCGGCATAGCGTTCTGCCAGGCGGGCCCACAGTGCTACGGTTTTACGGCGGTTTTCGGAGCTCTCCCAAAGCGAAAGCTTTGACGCATCGTAGTCGGAAATATTGGCATCCTTCCCCTGCCCGCCCGGGGCACCGTGAAGATCGAGAATCAAATACATTTCATTCGCGCTGCACCAGGACAGCAGACTGTCGATCCGGATAAACCCCTCTTCAAACCAGGTATCCTGTCCGGCAACCGGCTCATCTTCAATTGGGAGAGTAAACCACTTGTAATGCATGGCAACCCGCACGCTGTTGAATCCCCATGATTTCATGCTGTCGGCATCGGCACGTGTAAAATGATTATTGAGCCAGACCTCGTAGAAACCGGCAGTGAGCTCCGGACCTATCGTTTCCGTCAGCTTGTTGCGGAATGCGGTGTGTGTTCCGGCAACATCGGCCGACTTCATCATATACCCTTCCTGCAGCATCCAGTTGCCCGTTCCTATTCCGCGAAGAATCACTTCCTGCCCGTCGCCATTCAGTATACGTTTTCCCGAAGCATGAAGAAAACCCTGAGACTGAGATGTAATAGAAAAGAGGAGAGCCGCTAACACCGGCAGCAAACGTAGTTTCATATATTTTTCAGTTTTACCGGACAATTTGCCGGACAGATAACATCCCCCTGAACGACGCAAACTTACGCAGAAAATAAAGATTGGTGTAAAATATACACTAAATAAGATCGATAAAGTAAGAATACCCTTAAAGATTCCATCTGCAAGAGAGCAGAGCACAAAAAAGCCCGGAATTACCCGGGCAGTAGTGTGTGTGTGGATTTGTAATAAAAAGCTTTATACGAGTCCGGCAAAGCCCATAAAAGCAAGAGAGAGCAGCCCGGCGACCACGAGGGCGATGGGAATACCTTTCATCCCTTTGGGAACTCCCATAAGCTCAAGGTGCTCACGGATACCGGCAAAAATAACGAGTGCAAGTGTAAAACCTACCGCGTTAGCAAAGGCAAATACAACGCTTTGGAGCAGGTTCAGATCTTTCTGGATCACAAGAATGGCGACTCCAAGAACGGCGCAGTTGGTTGTGATAAGGGGTAGAAAGATTCCGAGTGCCTGATAGAGAGGCGGGCTTATCTTTTTAAGAATGATTTCTACCATTTGCACCAGGGCAGCAATAACCAGGATATAACTAATGGTTTGCAGAAACTGGAGTCCGAAAGGCACCAGAACAAACTGGAAAATCAGGTAGGTTACAATGGTAGCCAGAGTCATAACGAAGACCACGGCGCCGCCCATTCCCACGGAAGTGGAGAGTTTATTGGAAACGCCTAGAAAGGGGCAAATGCCGAGGAACTGGGCGAAAACAATGTTATTTACAAAAATCGCTGCAATAACGATAATGATATATTCCATAATACTCGTCTTTTAACGTTTCTGGCGAATTAAACTTTGCGTAACCTGTTAACCACGGCAATCAGATAACCCAGGGCAATAAATGCTCCGGGAGCTAAAACGAAAACCAGGATGGCATCGCCGGATATGAATTTAAATCCGAAGATTGCGCCGCTTCCGAGTATCTCCCGGATTCCGCCGAGCAGAGTAAGAGCAAAGGCGAAACCAAGGCCCATACCCAGTCCGTCGATGAGCGATGACAATACGTCGTTTTTGGATGCGAAGGCTTCTGCCCGTCCCAGTACGATACAGTTAACCACGATCAGCGGAATAAAGAGTCCGAGCTGTTCGTGCAGCGCTGGAGCAAAACCGGCCATTACAAGGTCGACGATGGTAACGAAGGAAGCGATTACAACGATGAAAGCAGGGATTCTGACCTTATCGGGAATCACACTTTTCAGCAGTGAGATTACGATATTAGCCATCACCAGCACAAAGGTTGTTGCCAGCCCCATTCCCAGTCCGTTGATGGCCGAAGTGGTAACTCCGAGGGTGGGACACATACCCAGCAGCAGCACCAGTACGGGGTTGTTTTTTATAAATCCTTTTGTGAAATTTTCTTTTTGGTTCATTTCAATCCTCCCTCCTGATTCATGATGTTATAGGCACGCTGTACGCCGTCGCAGAACGCGCGGGAGCTGATAGTGGCAGCAGTAATGGCATCCACCTGTCCTCCGTCTTTTTTTACCTTCAGCGTAAAAAAAGCCGGATCCTGATTCCGGAACTGTTCGGGAAATCCGGATTTGGCAGCATCCATTTTATCGCCGAGTCCGGGCGTCTCAGAATGTTTTAACACTGCAGTATTGAAGATGGTGCCATCGGGCAGAAATCCGACCATCAGCAATATCCGGCCACTAAAGCCCTTATCGCTGTATGTTTCAACGGCATAACCCACAAGTGAGTCACCATTATATGCTTTATTGACCTGGAGAGGATCGCCGCCTTCGGCCGGGATAATACTTACGTTTTCGATACGGTCAAAAGCGGGGACTACCTGTTTTATGGCTTCTTCTTTCTTTGCCTGCTGCGCTTTCGCGATTGGGTCTTTGGTCAGGTTATATACGGCTCCAAGGGCAAAGGAAGCTACCATGGAGATGCTCAGTAAGGCGAGCACCATATTTCTGAAGCTGGATTCGATTTTTTTAGCCATTTTTCACTACCTCCCCGAAACGTTTGGGTTTAAATGTACTGTTGATCAGCGGAGTAAAGGCATTCATAATCAGAATGGCGAACGAGACGCCTTCCGGATAGGCTCCCCACACCCTGATCAGTATGGTAAGCAATCCCGCTCCTGCCCCGAACACCAGCTGACCTTTCGTTGAAACGGGCGACGACACCATATCGGTAGCCATAAAGAAGACTCCGAGAATCATACCACCAGCCAGCAGGTGCATTACCGGATCGATGTAGTGCGCCGGATCGATCAGCCAGAGGATTCCGGAGAATACAACGGCAGTGCCGATGTAGGAAACGGGGATATGCCAGGTAATAATTTTCCGTGAAAACATATAAACGGCTCCCAGCAGCAGGGCAATTGCCGAAATTTCACCCATAGATCCGCTTTGAGCGCCCACAAGGTCGTTAATGTACCCGGGAAATGACGGAGAGGCCATAATATCCTGAACGGTTTTCCCGGCATCAAGGCCTTCTTTAAAGATTCCAAGGGTTGTAGGACCGGTAATGGCATCGGTGACTCCGGGACCGAAGAGAGGTTTGGGCACCGGCCACGAAGTCATCTGAACCGGGAAAGAGATCAGCAGAAAAACCCTTCCCACCAATGCGGGGTTAAAGGGATTTTTACCCAGACCACCGAACGACATTTTCCCTATACCGATGGAAACAAGGGCGCCGGTTACAATAATCCATGCCGGCAGGTTCGATGGCACGTTAAACGCAAGAAGAATACCCGTAACCAGTGCGCTGCCGTCGTTGATGGTGACCGGACCTTTAATAAGATACTTTTGTATCACCCATTCAAAAAACAGGCAGGCCAGCACAGAGATAAACATAACTCTGGCGGCATGCAGTCCAAAGAAATAGACGGATACAAAAATGGCAGGAATCATTGCGATAACCACGCCATACATGATGGATTTCACACTTTGCTGGGTGTGCACATGGGGTGATCCCGATACTGTCAGTAAGCTCATATTATCTCTTTACCCGATTTCTGATAATAATTCCGGTCTTGTTCTTGCCCAGCCTGAGATAGTCAAGCAGAGGGCGTCCGGCGGGGCAGGTAAAGTGGCATGAACCGCATTCGATGCAATCCATGATCTTTTCCTTTTCCGCACGCTCAAAAAGCTGATGCTCCGAAAGCTGAGCCAGCAGGTAGGGTTCCAGTCCCATAGGACAAACGGTGATGCAGCGGCCGCAACGGATGCAGTTTTGCTGTGCGGCACGCTTTGCTTCCACTCCATCCATTATAAGTATTCCGGAAGTCCCTTTTACAACCGGAGCATCCAGAGAGGTCAGTGCTTTGCCCATCATCGGTCCGCCGCTGATAACCTTTCCAGCATTTTCGGGCAGTCCCCCGGCATGTGCAACCAGAAGGTCGACCGGAGTGCCGATACGAACGAGCAGGTTGCAGGGTTTTGCTACCGTTTTACCGGTAACCGTAACGATACGGTCGACCAAAGGTTTGTTTTTCTGAACGGCTTCATAAACGGCCAGTGCGGTTCCAACGTTATTGACAACGCAACCCACTTCTATGGGAAGCTTACCGGATGGAACCTCGCGGTTTACCACTGCTTTTATAAGCTGTTTTTCGCCACCCTGCGGATATTTCACCTTCAGGGGAATAATTTCAATACCCTTAAATCCTGCGCTCAGACCGCTAAGGTACCGAATGGCATCGGGCTTGTTATTTTCTATACCTATGAAGGCTTTATCCACACCCAGGGCTTTCATCAGGATTTTGACGCCGATGAGCATCTCTTCTCCGCGTTCAAGCATAAGGCGGTGGTCGGATGTAAGGTAAGGCTCACATTCCACACCGTTGATGAGCAGATACTCTGCCTTACGTCCGTCGGGAACCATCAGCTTCACGTGTGAAGGAAAGGTAGCGCCGCCGAGACCAACCACACCCTTTTCATTGATGCGCTTTATAATCTCATCGCGATCCATCGTAACCTCACGGACAATATCCCTTGTGCGATCGATGCCTTCTTCCCACTCATCGCCTTCCACATCGATAAAAACGGCTTTGCGTTTATACCCGGAAGCATCTATTACGTCATCGATTTTTATAACTTTCCCCGACACCGAAGAATGTACATTCGAAGAAATAAACGACTCTCCTTTTGCGATAAGCTGACCAACCCTGACGGCAGCGCCTTTTTCAACAACCACTGTGGACGGTGCGCCAAGACTTTGGGATACCGGGATGTAAACCTTTTCAGGCAATGGGAGAACTTCTATGGCTTTACCGGCAGAAATCTTGTTTTCCTCCGGGTGAACTCCGCCAAGCTTAAACGTTTTCAAATTGCTATCCTCCGCGTATTGATTAATGTTACAGGACTATTGTATAATTCAACCGGCTGCTACCGGTTCTGCCACTTTCCCTTGTTCCGGTTCGCCCGGCTTTTCCTTGCGGGGAGGGAAATTTAATTCGTGAATGGCTCCGGTGGGGCATACAGGAGCGCACTTGCGGCACAGCTTGCATTTATCGTAATCAATGTAAGCCAGATTGTTGACCATGGTGATGGCATCGTATGCACATTCTTTCACACACTTACCGCAGCCGATACAGGCAACCGAACAATTCTTGCGTGCCGGTCCGCCCTTCTCGGTGTTGATACACGAAACGAATATCCTGCGGTCTTTTTTACCTTTTTTGCGCATCTCAATGATGGTACGCGGACAGGCCTTGACGCAGGCTCCGCAGGCCACACATTTCTCGTCGCTCACTACCGGCAGCCCGGTTTCGGGACTGATATAAATGGCATCAAACTGACAGGAGACCACGCAATCGCCAAGACCAAGGCATCCGTTGGGGCATCCGCTTTCTCCGGCCGACAATGCATGGGCAAAGGCACAGGAGGATGCACCGTCAAAAATCACCTTTTGCGGGGCATTTGCCCGGCTTCCGTTACAGCGAACTACGGCAATCATCGGATCCTTCTCCTCAGCTTCAAGCCCCAGAACAGCGGCAATTTCGTTCATGGTTGAACTGCCGCCAACCGGACAATTTAGCTTCGATAAGTCGCTGGTCTTAACAATCTCTTCCGCAAATGCACGGCAACCGGCCAGTCCACAACCGCCGCAATTGGCGCCCGGCAAGAGCTCGGCAACAATATCGATCTTCGGATCCTCAATAACTTTGAATTTCTGTGCTACCAGGTACAGGATCACTGCAGAAATGACTCCGATAGCACTGAGGGAAATGACGGCAAGTAACAATGTTTCGTTCACAGCCTGCTTCTTTTAAAGTGCAAATTACTTCACCTGAACCCTAACGGCCAGAGCAGACAAATGTAACAACAATTAAAAAATTTCAGGACATCAGGGATGTAATTTAGAATGATTCTATCTATATGTCAATCAATTAATTAGATAGATACTATGTTTTTCAGACCAAAGAGCTACATATACATAATTTTGTATTTCAGCATGTTACATTATTGTTTAGAATTACTATAAATTACGAAGAAAGCATCCGGACCGGTATGTAATATATCAAACAGGGCAAGAAAACCGATAACAGATACTGGTTTCCGACCATAAAGCAGTTCAAATGCAGCAAAAAAGCAGAAAAGTAAGTTAACGATTTACAGTTTCCGGACCGTACCCTTGCCTTTGCAATCAGGTTGTGATGGAAAACCGGAAACGCGATGCCATGCGTTTCCTGAGCAGGAAAAGTATAAGGTAATACGGTATAAGGATTGCCAAAGAAAGAGCTCCGGCAACGGCTTCCGAAGTAAGCGTGGAAAAAATCAGCAGAGTGAGAAATACTGCGATAAAGGGGAGAATATAACCAAAGAAGAGCGCCCTGTTGCCCGCCGAAGCTGCCATATTTACCGTTACTACCTGTCCGGGTTTTACCTCTCCGGCATCGGCGGGATTAACTTCGATCAGTTTTTCAGAGGTATCGGACGCAATGCAGGCTCCTTTGGCATGACAAGCCGAACAGGCACTCTCGGCCAATATCCTTACAAGTATACGGTCTCTATCAACACTTTGAACTACACCGGTTTTGGCTATGCATTCAGGATTTGACATAGGATAATAAACAAAAATTAAGGTGTGGACAAAGATACCGGTAAAATCTTTCCATTGAAAAATCTGTGTCCGTTTAAGGCAAAATCAGCCACCCATGTGCCCATATCCTCAGCACTTACAGGTGCCTTATAGTCAGGGAAAGCTCTGGCAAGCATCTCCGTTTGCACCGATCCGAAGGCAAGACAGTTAACCGAAATTTTCCGTTCTGCCAGCTCATCTGCCAGACATTCGGTAAGTATCGCCAGTGCACCTTTACTTGCGCTGTAGGCAGCCAGTCCGGCAAATTTAACGCTGCCCTGCACCCCTCCCATACTGCCGATGTTCACTACGTGAGCCTGCCGATTAAAAACAGGAAGCATAGCCTGAATCAGCATAAACGGAGCTATGGTATTCACGTGGAAAAGCTCGTCCAGATCGGCAGGAGTATAGTTTCCAAAAGGCTTGTTTACGAGAGCTCCGGCGTTGTTAATAAGTACATCTACCTTTCCCAGCCTGCGGTTGATGATATCGGCAAGGCCGGTGGGATCCTCTTTCGAAAGATCGAACTGCACCGGCTGCATTACGGTTTCGCGCATACGTATATTGCATTCACCGGCGAGAGCCTGAATCTTCATGCTGTTGCGGGCAATAACCACCAGACGGTTGCCGGGCATTCCTGCAAGTATCCGGGCTGTTTCTCTTCCAATTCCGGACGATGCTCCGGTAACGACTATATTCATGGTATCATTTATTTAGCAGTTCTGTACTTTCGTTATTCGAACGGCAATTTCTGTACGGCCACAGGGCTGACTCACACATTATCTTCCAACCCGGCAATTGTACTTTTAAAAGGTTGAATTGCCCGCTTGTAGATTCCGTGTACCCAGGCAATGGCCATACCATAATTGGTCACCGGTATTCCGGTATCAACAGCCGGTTTAAGTCTGTTGATAATTTGTTTTCGCGTAATCACGCATCCCCCGCACTGTATTACCATGGCATATTCACGGATATCGCGCGGAAGTCTTGAAAGGCCCGGCACCACTTCGTATTCAAGTTTCTTTCCGGTGTAATTTCCAAGCCAGCGAGGGATCTTCTCTCTTCCGATATCGTCGCACGAAACATGATGAGTGCACGATTCCAGGATCAGAATTCGGTCTCCGTCCTTCAAATTATCGATCCGGGGAGTACCTTTAAGGTAATTCTGAAAATCGCCGCGCTGACGGGCAAGCAAAATACTGAAACTGGTCAGCATAACGTCTTTCGGGATTGCGGCATCTGCCCTGGGAAAGACCTGGCTGTCGGTTACGGCCAGAACGGGTTTCGGATGCAGAATCCCGATCAGGTGATCAACTTCCGTTTCCTTGCACACAACATTGATACCGCCATGATCGAGGGTATCGCGTATAGCCTGAACCTGAGGCAGTATCATTCTGCCTTCGGGAGCTTCCATATCTATCGGGGTAATCAGCAAAACAACATCGCCGGGCGAAATCAGGTCGCCAAGCATGGGGGGAGCGATGTAGGCTGATTCCGGGATTTGCTGCCGTATTGCAGCAACCAGCTTATCCGTATCGGGATGCAGCGTAGAACTGAAGTCCAGAACCGGAACCCTGAATTTTGCATTCAATTCCGAGAGAAAGGATGTATCGGCCGGAAACAGGTCACTTTTATTGTGAACAATCAGAAAAGGGACATTTTTTTCTTCAAACTCCCCGATCAGGTCGTGTTCGGACTCTCCAAATGTATTTTCGCTGATAACGAGAACAGCGAAATCAATAATTCTTAATATTTCCCTGGTTTTAGCAACCCTTTTTGCCCCCAATTCTCCGGCATCATCAATTCCGGCCGTATCGATCAGAATTACCGGGCCTATTCCCGGAATCTCCATTGATTTTTTCACAGGATCGGTAGTTGTTCCGGCCACATCCGAAACAATGGCAAGCTCTTGCCCGGCCAGCGCATTAATAAGTGAACTTTTACCATTGTTGCGGCGTCCGAATATGCCAATATGAGGTTTCGTATCCTTTCCTTTCGCCATTGCGATACGGGTATTTAGTACAACACAAAGATCAGTCATTTACTTTAACCTGCAACAAAATGTTGACAATCCGCCAATGCCGTCAGCTCAGGTTATAGTCAGCCTTTTCATGTGAACCAGGTAATGCCGGCAACCGAAAATACTCCGTCCCGTATTACCCGCCGGCGCTTAGCCTCAGACGAAGATCCGTCATTTATTGAAATTCAGCAGTGAAAGCGGAAAATAGCTAATTTTGCCGAAAGGATGCACCCGAACGGTTCACCGTTTTATCCGGCATATTACAAATTGACCCGGCTTTTCATGCATTATTGGGCAAACGGGTAAAGGGCAATTCAGAAACCAAACCGAACGTATGAGTGAAAAGGTTTTCAGTATAGAATCCTACAGCCCGCTTGAGATTTACGGCGCCGGCGACCGCAACCTGAATACGATCAGGAATCTTTTTCCAAAACTCAAATTTATAGCCCGCGGTGAGTTTCTTAAGGCGATAGGCGATCCCGGGGAACTGATGGCATTCGAAGATTTTTTTACTGCACTTCTCCTGCATTTCGAGCGATTCGGCAATCTCAGCGAAAGGGATATCGTTCAGCTTTCCGAATCCGGAGGAAACGGAACAAATGTCAGGAGCAGCTCGCCCGACGTTCTGGTTCACGGCCGTAACGGAATGCTTATAAAGGCCCGGACGCCAAATCAGATAAAGATTGTTGAAGGAGTTGAAAAGAACGACATGGTGTTTGCCATCGGGCCGGCCGGAACGGGAAAAACCTATACTGCGGTTGCCCTGGCAGTACGTGCCCTGAAAAACCGGGAAGTAAAGCGGATTATCCTTACGCGTCCGGCTGTGGAAGCCGGTGAGAATCTCGGATTTCTGCCCGGAGATATGAAGGAAAAACTCGACCCCTACATGCAGCCGCTTTACGATGCACTCCGCGACATGCTTCCGCCACAGAAACTACTCACCTATATTGAAGACGGTACCATTGAGATTGCTCCCCTGGCCTTCATGCGCGGACGAACCCTCGATAACGTTTTTGCCATCCTCGATGAAGCCCAGAACGCGACTTCAAGCCAGCTTAAAATGTTTCTGACACGTATGGGCAGGGCTGCCAAGTTTTTTATAACGGGCGATGTTACCCAGATCGACCTTCCCCGGCATCAGCATTCGGGCTTGTTGCAGGCAGTCCGCATTCTCGAAGGAATCCCCGGAATCGATATCATTATGCTCGATGAGTCGGATGTAGTACGTCACAAGCTGGTAACACGCATCATCCGTGCCTATGAAAATGAAACCGCTGCAAAACCCGATACCAGGAACACCCGGGAGCCCTCAGCCGGTGAAGAAACGAATAATCCGGAAATTTCTGCTCAATAATACTAAAAGAGACATCCCGGAAAGGGTTATAATAAACAACCACTCTACGGGATGCAAGAAGTATGCCGATACAGGATTCTTACGGTTTATCCTGCGATCATCACCTTGCTGATGCCGGAGCCTGCCGGCGATACATATTTCAGAAGATAAAGTCCGCTTTGAAGTCCATACACCGGCAGCGCAAGCACCCGGCCGTTGAATGCGGCGTGGTTACCATAATTTCTCACTTCCCTTCCTGAGAGATCGGTTAGGACGAGACTCATTTCCGCGCTTACAGGAGCTGAAATTTCAATATTCATCCACTCTTTGCAGGGCATGGGATTCACCTGCAGGCGCAGTTTATCGGATGTTTGCATATATGTTGCATCTACCGACGTTGAGCTGCTGGTATACTCAATTTCCCAGCCCTGCCCGGTTATGCTTCCGTTTGAAGTAAAAAGCATCATTGCTTTTCCTGAAGGTACGGTTACGGGTACCGGAAGTTCGTTCCCGGAAATGGTAGCCACTATTTGCTGACTAGCCAGGTTGTATATTTTTATAACATCGTTATCGGGCTCGGTATCAAGCGAGCGGAAGTAAAATGTAATGGACGATGCATTTTCCGGCTCCACCCTGAATTTGCAGAGGCTGTTGTTGTTGTATGTCCGGCTTCCGCTGCCGTCGAATATTATACCGGATGCTTCGTTGTAAGTAGTGGTACCAGAGCAGTATTCGGCAAGGGTACTGTTGTATGAAATCCGGAAACCGCTTCCCTCGTCGCCTTCGGTCAGAAACTCAATATACATCCGGTCGTGTGTTGCCGTAATCGCCCCCGGAATTTCACTTCCCGTAAAACTGCCAAGCAGGGGGTGCGAAGTGTCGGGGCCATCGAATACATTCAGCACATCTCCGTCTGAAAGGTTAAATTTTTCGAACAAAATGGAAAGACCGGTCACCGAATCGTTCGGAGCAATAAGCCATCCGCAGTTCAGGCCGGCGATGTAATTATCAACCGGCCCGCTTCCATCTTCAATGGTGCCGTTATGACGCGTCAGTGTTTTTAACCCGTTGCAGTAATACGGATAATTGCTTTCGGGATAAAAATTTACGATGGCACCCTGTCCCTGCGTAAAATTGTTACCCCCGGGATTCAGGTTGTTCAGATAGAAATAGCCGTTGTATGACCCACTCCATCCCCAGTTGAAATGGAAATAATCCGAGCCCTGGTAACCATCCACATTAAACGCATGGCCACCGGAACCGTAACCGTTGTAATACATTGGCCAGCCATTGTCGATGTTGCTTATCAGCAGCTGTGCCCATTCCTGGTTTGAGTAGGAATTTTTCTGCCTGAGCGAAAGCTGATCCGAATAGCCGAAATACTGTTTCAGCGAATTAGCGGCATCAAAACTATAAGCTCCCGATCCGCTTGAAGAATACATCATATCCACGGATACACCGGCATGATATTGCAATTCTGCCATTTCGTAGTTGGATTCAGGCCCTATTTCGTTGCGCATCTGCTCGTAATCGTAAACTGCTTCCGCGAAATCGACAAAAAGGTAGCCGTAAGACGACTGGTAGCCGTGACTTCCTATTCCGCTGAGGGGGTATCTCCAGTAGTACATTACCTGCGACATTGCCGTTGCCACACATCCCGCATAAACATGTCCGCCAGGACCGTTGCTGTCTTCGGGGCAGAGGTCGTTATACCTTGATCCCTGGTCCCAGGTTGAGGGCAAAAGGGGTTCTACTCCCGTTACAGCGGTTTTTACTGCCGGATTGTACTGCAGCAGAGCATTCCATTCTGAATTTATCGCATCATCAGCCGGAAGGCTTTCTTCAATAATCTCCCGGATCTGAAGCTCGTATCCGGCAATCCAGGCAGCCATTGCAGGCGGCTGGTTGGTATGGGAATAGTAACCATCCAACGAGTAGCCCGGAACCGGGATGGCTGCATCGGTAGCCGACACGAGTACATACCCTCCCCTGTCAAAATTAAAAGCATACAATACAACTGGATTCTCCCCAATTTCGATGACCGGACCGGAAGTAAGCGATTGCAGGGTTGCAGAATTATCAATAGGTAAGCGACTGTGCATGAAAGCTCTGGCAACCTGGCGGGCCATTTGCTCCGAAATATGTCCGGCCATTGCCGGAACAAGCACGACAGCAGTAATAAACAACAGGGTAATTCTTTTCAGCATGGAAGTTTATTTTTTCAGGGCTCAAACCTACATGAATTAATTCCAAAATACAAACGCAGACCAAAAAAACCGATGACGACCGCAGACGATTCTTCTGCCGAACCTGCATTAAAAAGGGGATGCAGGCTGACCGGCATCCCCTTGTGAAGTATAACAGAAATATTATTCCACAACCAGCTTACCCGATAATGTGCCGGCGGAAGTGCGGATGTGAAGCAGATAAATGCCGCATCGCAGATCACCGAAACGAATGATTCTGCTGACATAACCCTGATTCAGCATTCCGGATTCGGAATATACGGTTCTTCCTGTTAGGTCGGTAATGACAAATTCAGCAGCCAGACTCTCTTTTATATTGAATTTTACTTCGGTATATCCGTTAGCGGGATTGGGAAAGATGGCAAGATTCGTGGCAAAAGCCTCCTGATGTGTGCTTACGTTCTCAATATAATATTCTGCCCTGAAACCATGCTGGTTGTTAAAACCATTGGAAGTAAAGAGCAGAAGCATCTTCCCGGTGGGGGAGACAATGGGTTCGGGGATTTCGGTTCCGGTAAGGTTGGCTATCAGCTGATTAGTTGGGATGGCATATACCTTCAGATAATCCTTGTCCTGTTCCAGGTCGAACTCTGAAAATGCAAGGGTAAGTCCGGTTGCAAAAGGTCCCGGATCAATTTTCCACTTGCACATCGAATTGTTGTTATAGTTAAAATCACCGCTTCCGTCGCTAAACTCGCCCATGGGACCGGTAAGATTAATTGTGCCGGAACAGAAAGTCGGGAAGGTGGAGGTGAACTGTGCGTTGAAGCCCTTTGCTTCTTCGGCATCATCGGTGATAAATTCCACAAAAAGACGATTGCCCGTAGATGCAACACTTTCAGCAGAAGTGCCTGCATAATAGGATGCCAGCAGCGGAGCTGCAGCGTTTTCTCCGTCGTAAATATTAACAACGTCGCCAGCGGCCAGGTCAAAGGTATTAAACGAAAGGGTAATGGATGTCACCGAATCTTCGGGAGCTATCAGCCAGGAGCATGCTTTACCGGAACCGTAGTTTTCAAGGGGCCCGCTGCGGTCTTCAAAGCTTCCCATGGGAGAGGTAATCAGATGATCTTCACAATCGAAGGGATAATTGGCCGGATTTGGGAAAAAGTTTCTGACCATAGCCTGGTAACCGCTGTATCCTCCAACGTCGTTCAGGGTATAAAAGCCGTTTCCGCTGCCGCTCCATCCGAAATTAAAATGATACATATTACCGGTGCCACCGGTTTGATAACCATCAAGAACAAATGCATGTCCGCCTTCCGAACTCTGACCCGAATAATAAAGTGGTTTAAGCTCATCGAGGCTCGTGGTAATCATATTTTCCCACACCGACAGCGAATAAAAGGACTTCCTGACGTGCTGAGCAGAAGAGGAATAGCCGAAGTATGTGCGGATAGCATAAGGCACGTCTTCGCTGTAGGCTCCCGAACCGTCGGGGCCGTACATCATTCGCACACTTACACCGCAATGGAACTGCAGTTCGGCAATGGCATTAATGGCCCGGCCGCTGCCCGAAGTGATTGAATTCAGCATTGCATTCCAGTCGTATGTGGTTTCACCAAAATTGGCACTAATGTTACCGTATGCACCGTAATTATAGTTGTAACTTCCCGTACCTTGCTCGGGATAGCGATAATAGGCCATAATCATCGACATTGCTGTTGCGACGCATCCAGCATACACATGCCCGCCGGAGCCTCCTGCATCAGCAGGACAATAAGCGTTATACGGAAAATCCTGGTTCCAGAGGGTTGCGATAAGAGGATCAACGCTGCGTTCTCCCCCAAAGCTGTACCGGGCAACCGGCAGCGACTGCCAGTAATCCCATGCTTCGCGCACGGACGCATCCTGTGTTACAGCCTCCGCGCGGATGAATTCGATCTGATCGCGGTAGCCTGCAAGAAAGCTGCTGTAGTTATCGTCGAGTTTGCCATGCGGAAATCCGGCTTCAAGAGAATAACCGATAACAGGGGTATAGGCATCCTCGCCAGAAACGATGACAAATCCTGAGTTGTTCAGCCCGAAAATGTGATATGCAGGCTGTTCGCCCAACATTTCGGTAAAAATGTGGTCAACGGCAACATCGCTAAAGTTAACGGCAACGCCTTTTTTTACAAGCTGTTCATAGAGAAAATTGCGGGCTACCGACCCAGCGGTTTCAACGTTAACCGGCCCTGCAAAAATTGAAGTCAGAGAAAAGAAAACTAAAAAAAGAAAAACGGGTACTTTGTGTTTCATCAGAAAAATATTTTGTTGAGTGGGGCCAAATGTATAAAAAAAAAGCCCCGGACAAAGAAAAAATGCCGGGGCTTTCAAGGTTTTTACAACTGGATTACCGGATAATCAGCCGCTGGTTAAGCTGTTGCGAACCGTCGGAAACCATCAGAAGATAAACCCCTGATGGCAGGTGCGAAAGATCAATGGCTTTGGAAAATGTACCGGATCCTCCGACTACATTTTCGCTGTATACCAGATTTCCAAGCAGTGAACTAACTCTGATGCCAACGTTTTTACCATTTAGCATTCCGGTTGAGATAGTAAATAGTCCGGATGATGGATTGGGATAAACCTTCAGCTCTCTGGCCGCACTCACCTGCGGACGTACCGGAGTAGTGTTTGTGATGCTGATGTTATCGATAAATACGTTATCGCCTTCACCCTGTGTTTTATCGGAAAAGCGTGTGGCTGTTTGCAGAACAACGTCGAATACGGTTCCGGCATAGGCTGAGAGGTCGAATGTAAGCCTCTTCCATTCATCGGAGGCTGCTGTCTCAGGATTGAAGTCGGTCTGTCCGAATTCATCGGCAACCGGTTCACCGTTTACCGTTACCCTGAACCATGAGAATTTTGATCCAAGGCTGAAGGTTTGACGCAGATCAAGTGTTAAGGCCACATTATCCATGCCGGTGGCATCAACGCCGCAGATGTAAGCCTTGCCATGGAATGCTAGGTTTGTTCCCCATGCCTGTGCCGGGGTTGTGGAAGTTGCGCCTCCCGACCATCCGGTTGGAATGGGGTCGCCATGGAAATGAATTCCGAATGCGCTCATATTGGCAGCCCTTGAGTCGATCTTCGATTGCGATTTAACGGTATCCCAAACCATAAAGGCACCGGAGGTACCATCTTCCATATCAACGGTAAAGGTAGGATGACCTCCCTGTACGTCAATGTAATTTTCGAGGTTTACGGATGACGTTCCGTTGTTGTTGGTAGCGTTAAGTGCAACAGAATAAAGGCCGGGCACCAGGAAATTCACCTGGGGATTCTGCGAATTGGCAGAGGTTCCGTTTATATATTCAACGGTCTCCGGAGTAATTATCCATTCCCAGGCATTCGGAGAATACAGCGATTCATCCATCAGGGTCACTTCATCGTATATACATGGGTTCTCGTCCGACACATTTACGTAAATGTACGGAGCAGGAGTGTTGGTTGCGGTGATGTAATCCTCGAGCACCAGAGTACTTGTACCAAATGCGTTGGTTACGGTGAGGGTAACATCGTAAACGCCCGGCGAGTTATAGCGGATGTTTGCAGGATGCTGCTGGGTCGAGGAGTTGGGCGTTCCACCCTGGAAAGACCACTGCCAGGTGGAGGGAACCCCGGTTGAAATATCGGTAAAGTTTACGCCACTTCCGGGGAGGATGGTAGTAACGGGTGCAGTAAAACCGGCAGTCGGTTCAAAGGGAGTGTTGGCAGCTGCCCTGTAAGCATTGATGCGGCCGGAACCAAGCTGACCGCTATAATTCGGATTAACCGCATATACATCGTCGGCTGTAGTCTTCATAATTGTTTCAACCTGAGCAGGAGTAAGCGCCGGATTGATGGAAAGGATGAGACCGGCAAGACCGGCGGCAACCGGTGTAGCCATGGATGTACCTGCCATAAGGTCATAATTGCCGTAAGTACTGCTGTTATAGGTTGTACTCAGCAGTCCGCCGGGGCCTGGGGTTGCATATCCGCCCGGAGCACACAGATCAACGGTAGTTCCGAAATTGGAAAAATCGCTCTTGAGGTCATCGCTGTTGGTGGATGCGATGGAAATAACATTGTTGTATCCCGATGGGTAATGAGCAGTGGAAACGTTGTCGTTGCCCGCTGAAGCCAGAAGAACGATACCCATATTATATATGGTGTTAATCAGGTTCTGGTTGGTAGCTGAGTAGCCGGGGCCTCCCCACGACATGCTGATCACATCTGCACCGTTGTTGGCAGCCCACTGTATTCCGGGATAACCATAGATGCCGTTGGCATTGGTATTATTGGCAGCTTTAACGGCAATGATGCTGACGTTGTATCCGATAGAAGCAATGCCTGTTCCGTTGTCGGTAATGGCACCCACAAGACCGGCACAGTGCGTGCCGTGCGACCAGTCAAACGGATCGCCGGTTCCCGGAGGATTAGCATCGTTGGTATTGTAATACGTGTCGCGCTGCAACACAATTTTTTCAGCCAGATCCGGATGGTTAACCCATACGGCATTATCAACGACGGCGACTTTGATATCGGCCGAACCTTTGGAAATATCCCAGGCCTGTTCGGCCTGAATAACATCCAGATGCCAGTTCCAGTTATTGGGACCGGTATAGAGGTTGTAGAGGGAATCGTTGGGCACATAGTGGATGTAGTCCATCGGAACTTTCTCAACGTATTCCAGATCCTGCTCGCTGAGCAGCTCGTTTATCACTTCGGCAATTTTCGGATAGTCCTCAATCTCGAGCATAAAAGTGCGAAGAAGCCTGGGGTCGTCGTTCAGGTAGAACGGACGGCTAAGGCTTTTCAGGCGAAATTGCGACTGAAGCTGCGAGATAAACGGAATCTGGTCAAAGTCAACAGAATTGTCGCTGCGTACGGTTATTCCGGGATTCACATTGTCCTTGAATTTGAAGTACAGCCGGCCATCCTGGTAGTTCTTCTCGTACGTTTGCGCGAAGAGGTTCATCCCGGCAAAAAGGACAAGCACCAGTAACAGCAGCATTCCTTTTACCGGCGCCGCTACGGGGTAACGGTTTGTTTTCATAAGCATTGAAATGGTTTTATTATTAACGGGTAACATTCAAATACACGTCGGATGAAACAATTCCTAAAGTATCCGGCCCTTCAATGAATAGTCCGGCGAACGGAATATCAGACCATTATGGATTTACACATAAAACGGATACCCGGCAGGGAAGTTTCATCCCGAGGAGGCCAAAAATACATAAAAACCTTATAACCGGAACATATATTAAGAAATTAGGCAAACAAGTCCTCACATTATCACATAATTAATTGGCTTTCCATGAAAAAACACGAAAAGCTCCGGATAGACCTAAATTTATACCTTTGCAGAGCCAATGAACAAATCAAATAGCCGAAAACTATGCAAGAATATTCAGGACTGCTGATAGTCAATATAAAAACCCTTGCCGGGATCGACGATGGCGAGCAACTGCTGAAAGCGGGGAGCCGGATGGCTGAGTTTGAACGAATAAACAATGCCTGGCTTCTCACCGAAGGCAGCCGGATAGCAGGTTTCGGGACAATGGAACAGCTTGATATGGAATTGTACAGCCGGCCCGGAATAAAAGTAATCGATGCCCGTGGACGCATGGTCTTTCCTTCATTCTGCGATTCACACACCCACCTGGTTTATGCCGGAAGCCGTGAGATTGAGTACGTTGACAAAATCAGGGGGCTTTCGTATGAAGAGATAGCCAGGCGCGGCGGCGGTATTCTGAATTCAGCACGACGCCTGCACGATGCATCCGAAGAAGAACTCGTGGAACAGGCTCTGGAACGTCTGAATGAAATCATCGCCTTTGGAACCGGCGCCGTTGAAATTAAAAGCGGCTATGGCCTGAATACCGAAGATGAAATGAAGATGCTCAGAGTAATTCAACAACTAAAAAAACTCAGTCCGCTTACCATTAAATCAACATTCCTGGGGGCACATGCCGTTCCGGCCGAATATAAAGGCAGGCAGGATGAATACGTCGACCTGGTAATCAATGAGATGATCCCTCAGGTTGCAGCAGCAAACCTGGCCGATTTCATCGATGTATTCTGCGACCGGGGTTTCTTTACCGTTGAGCAGACCGAACGCATGCTTATGGCAGGAATCAAATACGGTATGAAACCAAAGATTCACGCCAATGAACTCGATTATTCGGGCGGTATTCAGGTAGGCGTTAAGTACGACAGTCTTTCGGTCGACCATCTGGAATTTACCGGTGATGAAGAAATTGAGGCCCTGCTGGGATCCGAAACCATGCCTACCCTTCTTCCGGGAGCAGCATTTTTCCTGAATATGGTTCACGCACCGGCCCGTAAAATGATTGAAGCAGGCCTGCCCCTTGCGCTTGCCAGCGATTTCAACCCCGGCTCCTCCCCTTCCGGGAACATGCAGCTTATCCTTTCCATGGGCTCCATCATGTTCCGGATGACACCCGAAGAATCTTTCAACGCCTGCACCATCAACGGTGCCTATGCTATGGGCATCAGCGAACAATACGGAAGCATTGCCAGGGACAAGATGGCAAACTTCTACATAACAAAGCCCATTCCGACCATTGAATTCATGCCTTACAGCTACGGCAGCAACAAAGTCGAAACCGTGGTGCTGAACGGCAAGGTAATTAATCCATAGAACACCCTGTAAAAAGGTCTCAAAACCAATCAAACAATAACGTAATGAAACAAATTATCGAATGCGTTCCCAATTTTAGCGAAGGACGCGACATGGCTGTTATACAGCAGATTACCGATCAGATCAAAACCGTTGAGGGGGTACGCCTGCTTGATGTTGATCCCGGAGCTGCCACCAACCGTACCGTAGTTACCATTGCCGGCGAGCCCGAAGAAGTGATTGAGGCCGCTTTCCGGGCGATAAAGAAAGCTATGGAAGTGATCGATATGAGTAAACATACCGGAGCACATCCCCGTTTCGGAGCTACCGATGTTTGTCCGCTCGTACCGGTGTCTAATATTACTATGGAAGAAACGGTTGCTTATGCGCACAAACTCGGGGAGCGTACCGGACGCGAGCTTGGCATTCCCGTTTACTGTTACGAAAATGCAGCAACCCGGCCCGAACGCCGCAACCTGGCAAACTGCCGCTCGGGTGAGTATGAAGGACTACGCAAAAAACTCGGAGATCCAGAATGGAAGCCCGATTTCGGCCCGGCAGATTTTCTGCCCCGCACCGGTGCCATTGCCGTTGGCGCACGCGATTTCCTGGTTGCTTACAACGTTAACCTTAACACCACCAGTACCCGGAGGGCAAACGCCGTTGCTTTCGACATACGCGAAAAGGGCCGCCCCATGCGCGAAGGCAATCCGGTGACCGGCAAAATTGTAAAAGACGAAAAGGGAAATCCGGTAAATATCCCCGGCTCTCTTAAAGAATGTAAAGCCATTGGCTGGTTTATCGAAGAATACGGCATTGCCCAGGTATCCATCAACCTTACAAACGTCAGCATCACTCCTGTTCACATCGCCTTTGAGGAAGCCTCAAAAAAAGCAATGGAAAGAGGCATGCGCGTTACCGGCTCCGAGCTTGTGGGACTGGCTCCTCTGAAGGTGTTTACCGATGCCGGAAAGTACTTCCTTAAAAAACAAAACCGTTCCGTGGGAGTTCCGGAGAGTGAGCTGATCAAGATTGCCGTGAAATCCCTGGGGCTCGACGACCTTAAGCCCTTCAACCCGGAAGAGAAGATCATTGAGTACGTGCTTCGCGACAGGAGCGGCAAAAAGCTGATGGATATGAGCTGTGCCGCGTTTGCCGATGAAACATCGTCCGAATCGCCGGCTCCGGGCGGCGGTTCCATCTCTGCATACATGGGTGCTCTCGGCGTTTCGCTGGGAACCATGGTTGCCAACCTCTCATCGCATAAACCCGGATGGGATGAGCGATGGGAAGAGTTCTCCGTGTGGGCCGAAAAAGGACAGATGCTGAAGGACGAGCTGCTTCACCTCGTGGATGAAGATACCCGTGCCTTTAACATGATCATGGATGCTTTCGGACTACCCAAAGGATCCGACGAAGAAAAGGCTGCACGCACCGAGGCCATTCAGCAGGCTACCCGCTATGCCATTGAAATCCCGTTCAGGGTTATGCAGAAATCGTTTGAAACCATGGAAATTCTGAAAGCAATGGCTGAAACCGGAAACCCGAACTCCGTATCGGATGCCGGCGTCGGAGCCCTTGCCGCACGCTCGGCTGTTATGGGAGCATTCCTGAATGTAAAGATCAACGCATCCGGACTCAGCGACAAAACTTTCGTTGAATCGGTTCTGAAACAGGGTGCTGAAATCGAAAAAAATGCCCGCAAAACCGAAGAGGAAATCCTGGCAATCGTAAATACAAAAATCAGCGCCTGACGCCACCGGCAGATCATTCGCAAACGAACAGAGCCACATAATCTTTTCTGCACCGGGATTCAGTAAAATAATCAGCGAACAACAACCCGTAAATTATTTACCTTTGAATCCTGGTGCCGTTGTGGCAAAATCCAAAACCCTGTTAAATGACCGTTTAAGAAAAGCTGACAGATGTCACACGAATTATTTACCATAGCCATCTTATACTTCACGTCGTTTTTCACCATCATCAATCCGCTTGGCGTGATGCCGGTTTTTATGACTATGACCGCCGATCTCGCGGAAAAGCAGAGGAAGCGGACCGCCCTGAAGGCAGTTTTTACAGCCTTTATCACTTTGCTTCTGTTTGCCTTCAGCGGGCAGCTGATGTTCCGTTTTTTCGGCATATCCGTCAACGGATTCAGGGTGGTGGGGGGTATTATCTTTTTTATGATGGGCTTCGAACTTCTGCAGGCTAAAATCAGCCGCATCAAGATGGACGAGGATATGGTAAAAAAGTATGTGGATGATATCTCGGTGACTCCCCTGGGTATTCCCATTATTGCAGGACCGGGCTCCATCACCAATGCTATAGTGCTGATGGAAGACAGCCATACATTTCCTGTAAAGGTTATACTGATCGCAACCATTGTACTCACCCTGCTTATTACCTATCTGGTGCTTTTAAGTGCAGGAAAAATAGGCAAGCTGCTTGGCGAAACCGGTAATAAGATAACAATGAAACTTATGGGCCTGATTATGATGGTAATCGCCGTTGAATTTTTCTTTGCCGGACTGGGGCCCATTTTACGTGGCATCCTGGGGATTTCCGCTGCCGGATAACACATGCCGGCGTTGTATCCGGAAACGGAATTCAGTGAAACTCCGGGTTTAATATTGTTTTGGAATCATGCATTTTGAAATTACAGTTAATCCAGCAGATTTTAACCTGGTTGAAACGCAGTTCGATCATCACAGCAATCTGCACGGGATTCTTCATTCGTATAGGGTTATGTGTCATGTTCTCAGGCTGGGTGCACTTACCGGTTATCGTACCGAAGCCCGCACGGCTTTCATGGCTGCATACATTCACGATATGGCACGACGGCACGACGGCTACTGTACGCGTCACGGAGCAGATTCAGCAAATACGAAACTCCCGCTCTACCGTGAACTGTTTCTGAGGAACGGTGCAGAAGCCGACGATCTGTTTACAATAGGGGTTGCCGTTACGCAGCACTCCCTTGGCAGGGAGCTTACACAAGGAGATCCTGCATGGCTCGTAACCGCCCTGCTGAAGGATGCAGATGCGCTCGACCGTATCAGACTGGGCGCAAACGACCTGGATCCTGCATACCTCAGGCTCCCGGAAACACACTTGCTGATTCCTTATGCAAGAGAACTCTTTTACCAGACCAGCCGCATGAAACCCGGCAGTTTTACACAGATACTAAAAATTGCAGAAGAAACAGCCGTAGCCTACGACAAAGGCCGGTAATTAAGGATTCAATACATTGCCTTGTTAACATTTCCCTTTTTGGGATGTTTATAAGAAAGACCTTATCAGAACAAAGCCGGATAACCGGAATTGTTCCGGACAGGCCCCGGAAAATTAAGTTGCCCGTCGGGGGAAGGCACTGAGCTACAAATTAAAACAAAGCTCCATGAGCGGAAAAATTCAGGTACTTATTACAGGTTCGGGAAGTTATCTCCCTGCGCGTTCAATTCCAAATTCCGAATTTCTTGACAACCGTTTTTTGGAATCGGATGGTCGTGAAATTGCACGCGGCAACGAGGAAATTATCTCAAAATTCACTCAGATTACCGGCATTCACGAGCGCAGGTATGCTTCGCCCGGACAGGTATCCAGCGATCTGGCCTACGAGGCCGGACTTGCAGCAATTATGGATGCTGGAATCGACAGGGAAAAACTCGATTACATCATCGTCGCACACAATTTCGGGGATGTGAAGCACGGCGAAACCCATTCGGATCTGGTTCCGGGTTTAGCCTCCAGGGTGAAGCACCACCTGGGAATTGCCAATCCGTTTACCGTTGCTTACGATCTGCCGTTTGGCTGCCCCGGATGGCTTCAGGCTGTGATACAAGCCAGCTACTACATCCGTTCGGGCGACGCAAAAAACGTTCTGGTGATAGGCTCCGAAACCCTTTCCAGGGTCAGCGACCCGCACGACCGCGACAGCATGATCTATTCCGACGGTGCAGGAGCTGTAGTTCTCAGCGCCGGAAATACAGAAGGAAATGCCGGTATATTGTCGCACGTAACCCGCACCGATGCACTGGAAGAGGTCTTTTTCCTTCAGATGGGAAAATCCTATAATGCAGAAGAACAAGACCACCGTTACCTGAAAATGAACGGCAGAAAGCTCTATGAATATGCCCTCAAAACCGTACCATCGGCAATTAAAATGGCAATCGATAAAAGCGGACTCACCATTGAGGACATCAAATTCATTCTGATTCATCAGGCCAACGAAAAGATGGATGAGGCAATCGTAAGCCGTTTGTATGAACTTTACGGTTATAAAAAAAGACCAGAACTGTCGATGCCCATGACCATTTCCTGGATGGGAAATAACTCCGTTGCCACTTTACCGGCGCTGTACAACCTAATTATGCAGGGAAAGGTAAAGGAATACGCCATAAAACCTGATGATAATGTTGTTTTTGCCTCAGTAGGTGCCGGCATGCATGTGAATGCTATGGTGTACCGGGTTCCAGAAAAAATACATTAACGGGCAAGCGCCACGGTTACCTGCTTTCTTTTCAGGGGCTTACCCCTAATCTGCGACAATAATGCACGGCATATGCTACGCTTTACGGCGGCATACGATACGCGATCGGCAAGATCTATGCGTCCAATGGCGGTGGCTTCAATCAGCCCTTGTCCCATCAGAAAACCGGCGATATCGGCCCGGCTCACCTTATCCTTCTTCCCGAGATTGAACCGCAGTGTCTCCCATTCCGGCAGTTGCGGCAGATCCGATGGTTCAGGCAGGATTTCGAACGCGGGTACCGCAGTCAGAAACTGCGGCACGTATTCATCCGCCGCCATCACCAGCCACGCTTTCCCCGAGGCAAACATGCGCGCAGTACGACCGTTGCGGTGTATCCAGGTGGTTTCGGTATCGGGAAGCTGATAGTGAACCACATGCCTGAGTTCCGGAATATCCAGTCCGCGCGACGCCAGATTTGTTGTCAGCAGCGTATGGTGAGTACCGTTACGAAAGCGAATCAGCGCAAGCTCCCTTGCCTCCTGTTCCATACCGCCGTGATAAATGCCGTGCACAATTCCCTGCATTTTTAGCCGCTGACTGATGCGCTCCACAGCTTCCCTGTGGTTGCAGAATATCAGCGACGATTCACTGCCAAACATACAAATCAGCTTAAAAAGTTCTTCCAGCTTATCGTTCCCGTCCGCCCTTACGGCATGCAGAGTCAAAGCCGGCAGCGACTTTTCCGGGGAATAATCCACTTTAATCGGATTTTTGATACCGGCATACTCCGGAATTTCCGGCATGCGGGTGGCGGAGGTTAGTGCACGTGTATCGACCGAGGACAGACAGGAGGCAATAAAGGCCATGTCGTCGCTGAATCCAAGTTCAAGGGACTTATCAAACTCATCGAGAACAAGACGTTTGATTCCGGCGGTTTCGATGTGCCCGCGTCGCATGTGGTCGGCAAGCCTGCCCGGCGTACCTATTACCAGTGCGGGACCTGATGACAGACTGTTGCGTTCCGACTTTACCGGATGTCCTCCGTAACACGAAAGGACTTTAAAACCGGTTTGCATCTCCCTGAATACACGCTCAATCTGTAACGCCAGCTCCCGGGAAGGTACAATTACAAGAGCCTGTATACCAGTAGAGTAAGCGTCAAGCATCTGCAGAAGTGGCAGCAGAAATGCCAGAGTTTTTCCCGATCCGGTAGGAGCAATTAGTACGACTCCGGAACCGGGCCTGAAAGTTTCGAGCATTTGTTTTTGCATGGGATTGAGCGACTCAATTCCCAAACGATCAAGATATGGAGCTGTCATTCCGCAAAGGTAGGCAACAAATGCCAGCATCTCTTTTCCATTCTGCGGTCCGCATTATTCCGCAGATTCCTGTGCACAGGAAATCCCCTTCAGAAAATGAAAAACTGCAGAATCCAGTATACAAGTCCCGATATCAGCGTTGCAGCCGGGATGGTAAGAAGCCAGGCCGAAACGATGTTGGTTGCAACACCCCAGCGAACTGCCGACAACCTGCGCGTAGCCCCAACTCCCATGATGGAGCCGGTAATGGTGTGGGTTGTGCTTACCGGAATACCGGCCAGAGTATTTCCGATAACGGTAAGGGCTCCGGCAGTCTCAGCGTTGAAACCGTGTACCGGCTTCAGATCGGTAAGTCCGATGCCCAGGGTTTTGATAACCCGCCATCCGCCAAGGTATGTTCCCAGTGCGATGGATGTGTATGCCGCTATAACCACCCATAGTGGAACATAAAATTCGGAACCCAGGTGACCGGTGCTGAAGAGAAGAATGGCAATGATACCCATGGTTTTCTGGGCATCGTTGCCGCCGTGGCCAAGACTGAACACCGCCGATGAAAAAAGCTGGAGACCCCTGAACCAGTTGTCCACTTTATGCGGCGAACGGTTCCGGAATATCCAGAGTGTCAGCGTCATCATCAAAAAGCCGATAACAAACCCAATAACCGGTGAAAGGACAATAAACAAGGCAATTTTAATTATGCCGTCGGCAATAATATATTTGACACCCCCAATAACGATGGCAGGACCAAGAAGACCACCAATGAGCGAATGCGAAACGCTGATGGGCAGTCCGAAATGGGTGCAGAAATATACCCAGCTGATGCCTCCGATCAGGGCAGCAAGTATAAAGTACTCATTAACAATGGATGAGTCGATGATCCCCTTTCCGATGGTATTTGCAACATGCAGACCCAGTACACCGGCTGCAGCGAAATTCCAGAAGGCAGCCCACAGCACGGCCTGACGCGGGGTAAGTACCCTGGTGGAAACAATGGTGGCGATGGAATTGGCCGCATCGTTCATCCCGTTAAGGAAATCGAACCCCAGTGCTATAACGATACAAAGAATGACTATAAACTCCATAAATGTTATTTCGGACGGTTATCAGGCGTGTTTAACAATGATAGTCTGAAACACATCCGCCACATCCTCGCAGCGATCCATGGCCTTCTCGAGCGAATTCAGGATATCCCTCTTTTTGATCAGACTGATAGCATTGGTTTCGTTGTCGAAAATCTCCGAAAGGAATGAGTAGTTCAGTGCATCCGACTCATTTTCGAGTTCACTTATGGCAATGCAATTATCCCTGAACCTGCCTATGGAATGAAGATCGTTGAGACCGAGGGTCATTTCGTTGATGTGATCCGATGCCTTTACCACCAGCTCTCCCATTTCCATAAAAACGGGCGGAATATCCATTAGACGGTAGAGCTGAATGCGCTTGGCGCAGGTGTTAAGAAGGTCGACAACGTTGTCGATGCGGTTGGCAAGCTTGTGCACATCCTCCCGGTCGAAAGGCGTTATAAAAGTCGAATTGAGTTGTTCAAAAATCGCCTGCGTAATGCGGTCTCCCTCTTTTTCAAGTTTTTTCACCTTTTTCACCAGGCGGGTCCGTTCTTCCTCATCCCTGCAATTGAGCAGCTCACGAAACTCCTTCGAGCAATTTACCAGGTTAGCCGAGGCTTCGCAAAACATTGGATAAAACTTCTTATCGCGTGGAACTAGGAACTGAAAAATTTTATCAAGCTTCATAGTGTATCGTTGATATTTTATTGTGAATCGTGCTTGCTTTTATCACTGAAATTCGCGCAAAACTAGATTGAAAAGAAGCCCGATTGCAGGAGCAATGTTAAGTTATTGTTAACAAGTTAACAAACGTGTCACCATTTTTTTTAGCATTGTTTAACCAGTGTCCGTTAAAGAAATCGCTTCAGCGACTATCCAAATGAGGGTTAATGTGCTTACATTTGCACTAATCCGCCCGGCGGAACTGAAATCTCCGACACCATGAGCAATTTTCAATTATTTCTGAGTATTCTTAATATTTTAGGTGCTCTGGCTCTTTTCCTTTTCGGGATGAAGCTGATGAGTGAAAGCCTGCAGCGCATTTCAGGAGGCCGTTTCAGAGCCATGTTTTCCAACATTGCTTCAAACCGGTTTAAAGCAATTATTGCCGGATTAATCGCTACCGGACTGATACAGTCATCTTCTGCCGTTACGGTGATGCTGGTAAGTTTTGTAAATGCAGGCCTTTTCAATCTTACTCAGGCACTGGGTATTATGATGGGCGCCAATATCGGCACCACAGTCACTGCCTGGCTTATTACTCTGTTTGGTTTCCGGTTCGAATTTCATCTAATTCTGCTGCCCCTCCTTGGTCTGAGTTTGCCGTTCATTTTCTTCCCGGGGGTTCGAAGCCGCTCATTCGGCGAGTTTATTCTCGGCTTTTCCATACTCTTTCTCGGGCTACATTTTATGAAGAGTTCCATGCCGGGTGTTGGTGCCGACTCTCCCCTGTTCTCCATGATTTCAGGAATTGGTAACCAGGGGCCGTTATCGCTGCTGCTGTTTGCCGGTGCCGGACTTCTGGTGACACTTCTTATACAGTCGTCGAGCGCCACGGTAGCAATGACGTTTGTACTCTGCCACCAGGGGTACATCAGCTATGAATCGGCGGTTGCCATGATTCTGGGCGAGAACCTCGGAACAACCGTTACCGCAAATCTGGCCGCCATCGTAGCAAATCGACCGGCCAGGCGGCTTGCACTTGGCCATACACTCTTCAATCTGGCCGGAATAATATGGGCATTTGCTCTTTTCGGATTCCTCACCAAAATAACCTACAATGCTGCTTATTCCCTTTCGGTGAATTCCACCCTGGGAGCATCGGGCGTATGTCCGCTCGGGCTTTCCATCTTCCATACCGGATTTAATCTTGCCAACACCCTGCTACTGGTATGGTTTATTCCGGCCTTCAGGCGGTTGCTCGAGATTATTATGCCTGTTAAAGGCAACGAGAAAAAAAGTTTCAGACTGCGTTATTTCAAATCGCGCTTTATGGCAATGTACGAAGTAGATATACTTCAGGCCCGCGAGCATATATATAACTTCGGAAAGCTTACCGCCTACATGTTCAGCCTGATACCCGAATACCTCACCGAGAAGCGCGAAATAAAGTTTGAAAAGATCCGGAAGAAAATCTACAAATGCGAGGAACAGGCCGATGAGCTGGACAGGGAAATCACCCAGTTTATCACCCGGATTGCCGAAAGTGACCTTACCGAAGCAAATTCACGGCGAATCCAGGCGATGCTCAAAATAACCGACGACCTGGAAAGCATCGCTGACCAGTGCATTCAGATGGAACGCACCATCCGAAAAAAGAATGAAGCCAGGGCATGGTTTACCCAGGAAATGAGAGACGACCTGTTTGCCCTTTTCGAACTGGTAAGCCAGGCCCTCGAAATTATGAATGAAAACCTGTCGAAAGACTATCGCCCCGGAATCCTGGTCAAAGCTACCGAACAGGAACTTAAAATAAACGAGCTTCGCGACAAGCTGATAACATCCAATAAGACCAAACTGGATGCCGGAGAATACAGCTATAATAATGCTGCCTACTACGCCGAGCTGCTCAACGAATGTGAGAAACTGGCCGATCACATCATCAACATCAACCAGGCAATTGCAAGCAATACCAGACAGTAAACAGCCGATTTAACATTAACTTAACATAAGTCTCAGGATTAAACGTATTGAGCGACTTAATTTTGCAAACTATTTAATCCATGCTTTATGGAAAGTATCTACGTAATTTTTGTCGCCGTATTGTTTATTCTGGCAGCTTCCGACCTGATGGTAGGCGTTGCCAACGACGCGGTTAACTTCCTGAACTCGGCGGTCGGAGCCAGAGCTGCCACTTTCAGAACCGTACTTATCGTTGCCAGCATCGGAGTGCTTATAGGAGCAACATTCTCGAGCGGACTGATGGAAATTGCGCGAAAGGGACTATTCTATCCGGGGCAGTTCAGTTTCAACGAAGTGATAATCATTTTCCTTGCGGTAATGATTACCGACGTTATACTGCTCGACGTTTTCAACACTTTCGGACTGCCGACTTCCACAACCGTATCCATTGTTTTTGAACTTCTGGGAGCTTCCGTTGCCATCGCCATTATCAAAATCTCCGGATCCGAACAAACCATCCAGGATATCGGTCAGTACATCAATTCCGGCAAGGCACTGGCAATTATTACGGGTATCCTGGTATCGGTAGCCGTCGCTTTCAGCATTGGTGCGCTGGTTCAGTACATTACGAGGGTTATTTTCACATTCAACATTCGATACAACTTACGCTATTTCGGCAGTCTCTGGGGAGGAATTGCCATCACCGGCATCACCTATTTCATTCTTATCAAAGGTGCCAAGGGTGCTTCCTTTATTACACCCGAAACGCTTGACTACATTCAGAACCACACCGGACGGATACTAATGCTAAGTCTTATAGCCTGGACCGTTCTTCTTCAGGTGATGATGATGCTTTTCAGACTCAATATTCTGAAAGTTATTGTACTTTTCGGAACCTTTGCCCTGGCAATGGCATTTGCAGGCAACGACCTGGTGAACTTTATCGGTGTTCCACTTGCAGGGCTCAAGGCGTTCCAAATCTTTGCATCCACGCCCGGTGCCGATCCAAACACATTGCTGATGACGGCACTGGCCGAAGATGTGAAGACCGAAACATGGATGCTGCTGATAGCAGGTATTGTTATGGCCATTACGCTGTGGACCTCCAAAAAAGCAAGAAGCGTAATTGAAACTTCGGTCGATCTTAGCCGGCAAACGGAAGGGGCAGAACGTTTTAACTCATCCATACTTTCGCGTAACCTCGTAAGGGGAGCAATGACCATCTCTTCTGCATTCGACCGCTTTTTGCCCGACCGCGTAAACAACTGGCTGGAGCAGAGGTTTAATCCTCCCGATGAAACTACCGTTGCACAAATGCCCGAAGGAGCAGCCTTTGATATGATGCGTGCAAGCGTTAACCTTGTAGTTGCCAGTATGCTGATCGCTCTGGGAACTTCTCTGAAGCTTCCGCTTTCCACCACCTATGTAACCTTTATGGTTGCCATGGGTACTTCCCTGTCTGACCGGGCCTGGGGCCGCGAAAGTGCCGTATACCGGATTACCGGCGTTTTATCGGTTATTGGCGGTTGGTTTTTTACTGCCCTGGCTGCATTTACCATCGCCCTGCTGGCAGCAATTCTGCTCTTCCACGGCGGCATCATCGCAACCCTGGCCCTTGTTGCTCTTGCCGGATTCCTGATCTACCGCACACACCGCATTCACCTTCGTCGTACCAGCGAACGGCAGGCCAGCGAATTGCTCGACACCATCGACGGGGAAATGTCGACTGAAACCATCATCGAAAAATGCTCACTTACCATTCAGCAGGTAATGGAACAAAGCCTTTCGATATTCAATGAAACATTAATGGGTTTGATGGATGAAGACAGGAAAACACTCAAAAATGCCAAAAGCGGATCGGATGAGCTTAACGTACTGACCAAACGTCTTAAAAACCAGATTAATAACACCCTATCGCATCTGCGTGAAGACTCTGTTGAATCGGGGCACTTCTACGTGCAGGCCATCGATTACCTGCGCGAAATCAATCATTGCATCTCTTACATCACCATTCCCAGCTTCGAACACGTTGAAAACAACCACAGGCCGATGATTCCGGTTCAGATTGAAGAACTCTCCAGGCTCAATGGAGAAATCTCCCTTCTGTTTAATGAGATTAACGGCATGATTCAAAAGAAGAATTTCAGTGATTTTGACATGATCGTCACACGTCAGGTCAATATTCAGCGAATTATTGAAGATGCCCGCAAAAAGCAGGTGAAGAGAATCAAGAATTCGGAAACAGGAACGCGAAACAGCATACTGTATCTGAATGTACTGGCCGAAATTAAAAACCTGACGCTTTATTCACTCAATCTGCTGAAATCGAGTCGCGACTTTGCATTAACGGCCCGGCAGCCCAAACCGCAATCGGAAACGCAGCAAACAAGGCCCGACCAGACCTGAGATTTTTAACCGTATTTGAATAAAGGGCATTACGAAAAAAACGCAAAGCCTTTTATTCGTGTTTAAAGATCTTATTCCTAAGGCATCACTCAGGGGAGCAAAGGAAGGGTAACAACAAGCGTATCAAACCTGTCGGCACGGTAAGGCGATTGCGAAATAAAAACGAACGTTCCGGTGGTGTCGGGAATAAACCCGAATATCGAATCCTTTGTCACCAGAATTTCAGGACAAATACCCTCGTATGATTCGTATAATCCGGTAGCCCTGATCAGGAAAACGGAATCGTTGTACTCCAGCATCTGGAACTGCAATTCCGACCAGCAGCCGTTGGGAGCCGCAGCCCTTGAAAAAATACTAACCGTATCGCCCAATACGGCATGGGCGGGCACATTGGTCTCCTGAATGCTGACAAAGTCATAATAGCGGACATAATTCTCACCATCAAGGTTACAGGAAGTCAGAGATAGGGCAATAAGAGGAATAAACAGAAGAATAACTTTTTTCATTTCCCCGGTCTTTAATATTTTGGAACAATTTTCAGGTTATTCAAAATTCAAAATCAGCAACTGCCAGTTTCGGACACCTTAAGCGATTCCATTCCACAAACGAAAGATGTGCGGGATGCAGCTGGTATGCCTGCAGATCTTTCCATGTTCTGAACTCACTAAGCAACACCAGATCGGCCGAACGCGCATCCAGCGGAGTCCCCGTTTGAACGTCAAACGATTCAATACCGGGAATCAACGCAGGCAAAAGACTCAGCTGGTATTTTACCTCCTCGAGCAGCATTTGAGCCTCATATTGCTGAGGATCAGAGGCAAGCTTGAAAAATACTATGTGTTTTATCATGGCAGTTTTAAGCAAAAATACCAAACAATCCGGCTGCTGCAAAATGCAGATGCAAAAATGAAATTAACGTTGCATTTTGCCTGTCTGAACAATAATGTAATTTTGCAAAAGCATTTGCAGAAGAAAGGCTGTATTTTTCAGCTACATTTGCCGAATTGGATTTAACACCGGGCAACAGGCGGAGCGATTCATGCGAATAAAATTGAAGGATATACGCATGGGCAGGACTACCAGAATCGCATTCTGCTGATGGTGTTTCAGAATCGGGATTGAGACTTACCGGCCTGACGGGGTTATACGAGAAGCTGTTATGCAGGAGACGAAAAACAAAGGGATCATCACACTTACCACCGACTGGGGGCCCAGAGATCATTACTGTGGCGCGGTTAAAGGCGCCTTACTGAGTGGGTACCCCAATGTTACCATCGTCGATATCTCGCATCAGATACCACCCTTCAGTCTTAAACAGGCATCGTTCGTACTTCGAAATGCCTGGTCGCATTTTCCCGAAGGCACAGTTCACATAATCGGCATAAACACGGAAGAATCGGAAAGCACTCCGCACATTGCCCTGAAATACAGGAACCACTTTTTCATAGGTGCCGATAATGGTATTTTTGCCCTGCTTTTCGATGAGCGTCCCGATACCATCGTAGAACTGACCATTCCTCAGGATTCAGGACATTTTATCTTCTCTACACGAAACCGGTTTGTTAAAGCAGCCATACACCTGTCGCAGGGGAAACCAATCGAGGAGCTCGGCGATGTTCGCACGGAACTGAAGGCACTGATCAGTATGCAGCCACAGGTAAGCGGAGGAACCATCAGGGGCCGGGTTATTTACATCGACAATTACGAAAATGTTTTCCTTAATATCCCGGAAAAGCTCTTTCTCGAAACCGGTATGAAACGCAGGTTCAACCTTATTATCAAAGGCAAATCGCATTCACAGGGTCAGGTTAGAGATGCCTACAGCGATGTCCCCGACGGTGAAATTGCCATACTCTTCAGCACTACCGGATACCTCGAAATAGCCATCAACAAAGGGAATGCAGCCAGTTTGCTCGGATTGAAATACGACGATATTGTAGTCATTGATTTTGAGCCCTGACCCTTTTTGGGCTGAGTTCACACCCTTCAGTTGGCAAAACAGTACCGAAAGCTACATCCACATTTGCCAAAAAATCCCAAAACGCACGGCCAAAATGGCAATTTTGAGTAATTTAGCCAGCCCAAAAGGCTACCTAAGCAAATTGTATGTACACCCTGTATAAAAAAGAGATTTTTACCTTTCTGAATTCACTCATAGGTTACATTGCCGTGGGGATATTTCTGATAATCAACGGCCTGTTCCTATGGGTTTTTCCCTCGGGTTTTAATATCATCGACTATGGCTTTGCCAGTCTCGACAACCTGTTTATGTTATCGCCCTATGTTTTCCTGTTCCTTATTCCGGCCATTACGATGCGTTCGTTCGCCGATGAGAAAAAGGGAGGAACCATCGAACTCCTTCTTACCAAACCGCTGACCGATACTCAGATTATAATGTCGAAATATCTGGCAGGGGTTACTCTGGTTGTAATTGCTCTTCTTCCCACCCTTACCTATGCTGCATCGGTATACCTGCTCGGGCTGCCAAAAGGCAACATGGATATGGGCGGACTATGGGGTTCATACATAGGACTATTGTTTCTGGCTTCGGGTTTTGTTGCCATCGGTCTGTTTATTTCTTCCATAACCGACAACCAGATCGTGGCTTTTATGCTTTCGCTGCTGATCAGCGGATTCGAATACATAGGATTCGGGTTTATTGCCTCTCTCTCCCTTTTCGGGAAAGCCGACCTGTTCATAATGTCGCTCGGAATAGAAGCCCACTACACCTCTATGAGCCGGGGGGTGATCGACACCCGGGATGTGCTCTACTTTTTCAGCCTTATCGTAATTTTCCTGCTTCTCACAAAAACGGTTCTGGAGAGCAGGAAATGGGAAAAACAGGAAAAACAACTGCCGCTCCCCGATAACCGGAAATTATAATGTCTAATTTCAGCCACAGTATGAGCACTTCAAAACCAACGAACAGAGATATACGCCGCAACAATATACTTCAGCTAACGCTGGGGCTTATTATCATTATTCTTTTGAATGTTATCGGTTCCTTTATATTTACCCGTTTCGACCTGACAACGGAAAAAAGATACTCGCTCTCGCCCTCCACAAAAAAATTGCTGAGAGAAACCGACGATATTTTCTATTTCAGGGTTTATCTCGACGGTGAGTTCCCCGCCAGTTTCAAGAAACTGAGCCGCTCAACCCGTGAATTACTCGACGAGTTCAGAGCATACAACGACAACATACAGTACGAATTTATAAATCCCTCTGAAGCTCCGGATGCCAAAACCCGAAACGAAATCCTTTCCCGCCTCGAACAGCAGGGTCTACTGCCCACCGATCTGAATGTAAGAACCAAACAAGGGCAGCAGCAGCAACGGATATACCCCGGAGCCATCGTCTCACATAAAGGCAGGGAGATGCCACTAAACCTGCTTGCCGAACAAATGGGAGCCCCTCCCGATCTGATTATCAATAACTCCATTCAGGCACTGGAATACAACATCTCCAATGCCATCCGGAAATTGGGCACAACCAGCAAACCTGCTATAGCTTTCACAGAAGGCCACGGCGAATTATCGCGTCTTGAAACAGCCGATATCTCCACCGCCCTTTCCGATTACTACAAAGTGGAACGGGTAAAACTCGACGGCAAAGTAAATGCCCTTACCGAGCGCAGGGAAAATGAAAACGGAACCTATACCATCGTCAATAAATACAAAGCAATCATCGTTGCCAAACCAGACTCCGTCTTCAGCGAGAAGGATAAGTTCATCATCGATCAATACATTATGCGCGGCGGTCGCGTACTCTGGCTGATTGATCCGGTTTTTGCAAGCATGGACAGCGTTCAGGCTGCGGATCGCACCATGGGCATTACCCATGACGTAAATCTTAACGACCAGTTGTTCCGCTACGGAGTTCGCCTCAACAGCAACCTGATATTGGACCTCAACTCCCTGCCAATACCCCTTTATACCGGACAAATAGGAAATCAGCCTCAGTTTGAATTTTTTCCCTGGTACTATTTCCCTGTGCTGACTTCAACCTCTAATCACCCGGTTGTCAATAACCTGAATGCTGTACGCACGGAATTCATCAGCAGCATCGACACGGTAGGGAATCCATCCGTGAGAAAAACCGTACTTCTTAAGACTTCCAGGTACACCCGGGTAGCAAACACCCCGGTTATGATTAGTCTCGACATACTCAGACGCGAACCCGATCCTGCCGACTACACCCATGCCCCGCAGCCCGTTGCCGTGCTGCTGGAAGGTAAGTTTGAATCGCTTTTCACCAACCGCATCCCCGACGAAATCGTGAAAGCTCCTGAAATCGGATTCACTGCCAATAGCCCGGAAACCCGTATGATCGTTTTCTCCGACGGTGACCTTATCAAAAACCAGGTACAGTTTACCTCAGGAACCTACAGGCCGTACCCGCTTGGATTTGACCGTTTTACCGGACAAACTTTTGGCAATCGCGAACTGATGCTCAATGCCGTTAATTACCTGTGCGACGATACCGGACTGATGGCTGTGCGATCGCGCGAACTCAAACTTCGGGCACTGGATGTTACCAGAGCACGCGAAAACCTGCTCCTTTGGCAGATCATCAATACGGCAGGCCCGGTATTACTGATCATTCTTCTCGGGTTCATCCAGTTTATGATCCGGAAATTCCGGTATGCGCGTTAACCGAATACCGAAATAAAATTAAATCCCCGCAAGGGATATTTCTTTAAAATACAACTAAATACCTACAATGCGAAAAAACAGGCTTACACTTATTATCGTCCTTCTGCTGGCTATTGTTGCCGCTTTTCTAATCCTGAACCGCTCAAAAACCACTTTGCATTCAGGAATCCGTGATTTCGCCGTTGCCGATACCGCTGCCATCACAAAAATCTTTATGGCCGACAAGTCCGATCGTACCATATTGCTGGAACGTGGAGACGACGGCACCTGGTTGATGAATGGGAAATTCAGGGCACATCCTGAAAACATCAACACCTTCCTGCTTACACTGGCCAATGTCTCGGTACGCGAACCGGTTGCCAGAGCCGCTCACAACAATGTGCTGACCCTGCTGTCAGCCAAATCGGTTAAAGTGGAAGTTTATCAGAATACCCATCGCATAAAGATTGGCTCCATTCAACTTTTTCCCGTTGAAAAACTCACAAAAACCTATTACGTTGGCGATCCCACCATGGACAACAGCGGTACCTATGCGCTGCTGGAAAATGCATCGGCACCGGTGGTCATCTACCTTCCGGGACTCAGGGGATACGTTTCAACGCGTTACTCAACACTCGAAAACGATTGGCGCGAACATACGGTTTTCAATAAAAAGCTGCCCGAAATCGATTATATTACAGTGGAATATCCCGCCCGTCCCGAAGAGTCGTTTAAAGTCGTAAATAAGGAAAATATCAGCCTTGAACTGATCCGGCTCGCGGATTCAAGAACCCTGAGCAGTTACGATACCCTGCAGCTGATGGCCTTTGTGAATGCATTCCGCAACATTCGTTTCGAAGCTCTTTTTAACGACATGGAACCGCAACGCAGGGATTCAATTACCAGTCCCGTACCTATGCACGTGATTACCCTTTATGCCAAAGACGGAACTACCCAAAACGTAAAAACCTTCCCTCGAATGCTTCCCGAACCGGAAATCGATGTTTTCGACGGATCCGAGGTCACTTTCGACAGAGACCGGATGTATGCGCTGATCAACAACGACCAAGACTTTGTGCTGATACAATACTTTGTTTTTGATAAAATCCTCAAACCTTTATCATCATTCACAGCAGGAAGAAAAGAATAGTTCTGCCGGCAGCTAAAACAGAAAAATTACATGCGCAAGTTGGAATCTTCAAACGTACTGGTAACCGGCGGGGCAGGTTTTATCGGATCTAACCTGATTGAACGCTTGCTTTCTCAAAACAATCGTGTAGTATGTCTCGATAACCTGAGTACGGGAAAGATGGAGAATATCCATGAATTTATGGCTCATCCGGGCTTTGAATTTGTGAGAGGCGACATCCGAAACCCCGACGATTGCCGAAAAGCGGTTGAAAATGTTGAATACGTTCTGCATCAGGCTGCTCTTGGTTCGGTACCCCGCTCCATCAACGATCCGGTAACGACCAGCAATGTAAACATCGGCGGTTTTGTAAACATGCTCATTGCTTCGCGCGATGCAGGAGTAAAACGTTTTGTATATGCAGCCAGTTCATCCACATACGGCGATCATCCCGGGCTGCCAAAGGTGGAGCATATCATAGGGAAACCCTTGTCACCATATGCTATTACCAAGTATGTAAACGAACTGTATGCCGAAAATTTTTCTTCCCTTTACGGGATGGAAACCATTGGCCTCAGGTATTTCAATGTATTTGGAAAACGTCAGGATCCCGAAGGGGCATATGCTGCCGTTATCCCGAAATTCATACGCCTTTTGCTCAGGGGCGAATCTCCTGTAATCAACGGCGACGGAGAACAATCGCGAGATTTTACATACATCAGCAATGTAATTCAGGCAAACGAACTGGCTCTGCTGACCAATAGCCCCGAAGCCCTGAACACGGTGTACAATGTGGCGTTTGGAGAAAATACTTCCCTTAACACGCTCTTTCGTTTGCTGACAGATATGCTCACAGAGCTCGGACTACCCGCAGCCGGCATAAAACCGGTTTACGGGCCCGGGCGGGCAGGCGATGTCAGACACTCACTGGCTTCGATTGCGAAAGCATCCGCCTTGCTGGGATATAATCCGGAATACAGTCTCGAACGCGGACTTCGAGAAGCCATTCGCTGGTATTACGAAAATCTGAAGTAAGGGATTTTAAGGCTTTCTCCATTCAACCCTTTCACTATTCCCTCCGCTTTCGCGGAAAACAAATTATTCCGTCTAAGCACAGATGGTTGCTACAATACGCCGGCTTCCTCCCCTGTTCCTGAATTCGCAAAGGTAAATACCCTGCCAGGTTCCGAGGTTAAGCCTGCTGTTTGTCACGGGTATGGTCACCCCGGCTCCAGCAAGCACCGATTTGATGTGTGCCGGCATGTCGTCTTCGCCCTCGGCGGTATGGGTATAAACGGACAGCCCTTCCGGAACAAGGCGGTTGAACATGGTTTCAAAATCGGAGAGAACCGAGGGGTCAGCATTTTCGTTGATGCAAAGCCCCGCTGAAGTATGCCGGATGAAAAGGTGCAGCAGGCCGGCTTCGGGAAGAGAACCAAGCTCCCTCTCCACCAGATCTGTGATAAGATGAAATCCCCGGGAAAACGGGGGCAGGATAATTTCTTTTTGTTTTATCATTTCCAGGGTGATTAAATCAGAAAAAACAGTGTTTAACGCAGTTAGCATGCAAAAAACGACCTGCTTCCCATGAAACCTGCAAAGCAGTATTCAGTGAGAAGCAGGCCAAATATAAGCAGACCGCAGCCTGCATCCGTACTGTTACTTCAGGCAAATGCCTGAATGGCAAAGCGCCGTTTAGTCTTCAATATCCAGTTCCTTACCGGCAGCAATATCTTCAAGCATTGCTGTAGTTAGCGACTTAGGCCGCTCAAGCGGATAACCGAGTGCGCGGTCCCAGATAATGTTGGCACAGATACCAATGGAACGGCCGATTCCGAAAAGTACGGTGTAGAAATCGTATTCCTTAACACCGTAATGCCACTGAATCACACCCGACTGAGCATCCACATTCGGCCAGGGATTTTTAGCCTTACCCTGCTCCAGAAGAATGGGAGGAACCACCTCGTAAAGCATATTGACAACCTTAAACAGTGGGTCTTCCGGCATATACTTAAGACTGAAATCCCGCTGCAGGCTGTAGCGCGGATCGGTTTTTCGCAGAACGGCATGTCCGAAACCGGGGATTACCTGTCCCGAATTCAGGGTATTCCATACAAACTGGCTAAGTTCTTCTTTTGAAGGCACTTCTCCGTTCATTTTTTCCATCAGATCCTGCAACCAGCGCAGAACTTCCTGGTTTGCAAGGCCGTGCAGGGGACCTGCCAGTCCGTTGACCATAGCTGAGATCGACAGGTAAACATCCGACAGTGAGCTGGCTACCAGGTGTCCGGTATGTGCACTTACGTTACCTGCCTCATGGTCGGCATGTACGATAAAATGCATTCTGGATACATCATCGTAAGGTTTACCGATTCCCATCATATGGGCAAAATTACCACCGAAATCGAGGTTGGGGTTCGACTGTATTCGTTTGCCGTCGCGATAGAGTTTCGCGTAGGTATAAGTGGCGATTTCCGGAAGTTTTGCCAGCAGATTCAGCGAATCTTCGTAGGTAGGATCCCAGTAGTCGAGTTTGTTGATTCCGGCATGGTACTTTTTGGCAAAAAACGACTCCCGGTGCATGGTCAGAATGGCGGTTGAGAAAACCGTCATCGGATGGCTGCAACAAGGCATGGCGTCGATCAGTTCGTAAATGTACCTTGGCAGTATCCTTCGTTTGTTAAACTCATCGGCAACTTCGGCTGCCTGTTCCTCGGTTGGCATGTCGCCGGTAAGAAGAAGGTAAAACAGGCCTTCAACCAAAGGCATATCCCCTCCTTTGGCTTTCGGAAGCTTTTCAAAAACTTCGGGAAGCGTATAGCCACGGTAGCGGATTCCTTCCAAAGGGTCGAGGTATGAGATATCGGAAACCAGGGATTTGATCCCGCGCATGCCGCCGATAATCTGACCGATCGTTACCTTATCGACTACCACATTACCGTATTCTTTCATTAACTTCTCTGTACGAGGACGCCAGTCCATTATCTTTTCGTACAGGGTATCTTTAAGTCTTTTTGCCATAGGATTGAGGATAATATTTGTTTGCTGTAAGTTTCAGGCTTTATTAATAGCATTCACAATCTCGGTACCAAATTCGCTGGTTTTTAAACGAGTTGCATTTTCCATCTGGCGATGAAAGTCATAAGTGACCCTGCCCGACAGTATGCTTGTTTCGATACCTCTGTAGATGAGGGCTGCAGCTTCATTCCATCCCATATATTCGAGCATCATTGCACCTGAGAGGATAACCGATCCCGGATTTACCATATCGAGACCGGCATATTTAGGAGCCGTGCCGTGGGTTGCTTCAAAAATGGCGTGGCCGCTCGTATAATTGATGTTGGCCCCCGGAGCAATTCCGATGCCGCCTACTATGGCTGCCAGGGCATCGGAGATGTAATCGCCGTTCAGATTAAGGGTAGCTATTACCGAATATTCGGAGGGACGAAGCAAAATCTGCTGCAGAAATGCATCTGCAATTACATCTTTTACTATTACTTTCCCGGCCTCTATGGCTTCCTGCTGTGCTTTATCGGCTGCCTCTTTGCCCGAAGCAGCTGCAATTTCGTCGTATTCGGCCCATGTAAAGGTGTAATCGGGAAATTCCCTGCGGGCAAGATTATAACCCCAAAGTTTAAAGGCTCCTTCCGTAAATTTCATGATATTGCCCTTATGCACCAGCGTAAGCGATGGCAGCCCGCGGCTGATGGTATATTCAAGTGCTGCACGAACGAGCCGCTCCGTGCCCTCCTTCGAAACAGGCTTTATGCCGAAAGAACTGGATTCCGGGAACCGGATCTTGTTGACACCCATTTCCTGCTGAAGGAAGTTCTTCATCTGTTCAGCCTCCGGCGTCCCACTCATAAATTCTATGCCGGCATAAATATCTTCGGTATTCTCCCTGAAAATGTGCATATCAACCTTAGAAGGATCCTTCACCGGCGAAGGTACACCCGTAAACCAGCGCACCGGCCTAAGACAAACGTAAAGGTCGAGGATCTGCCGTAATGCCACATTCAGCGAACGGATACCTCCGCCTACCGGGGTGGTAAGGGGACCTTTTATTCCTACTTTATATTCTCGGAAAGCTTCCAGCGTCTCCTCAGGCAACCAGTTGCCAGTACGGTTAAAGGCCTTCTCACCGGCCAATACTTCCATCCACTGAATTTTACGCACCCCTCCGTAAGCTTTGGCAACTGCAGCATCCAATACCCTTACCGCAGCAGCCCAGATGTCGGGACCCGTACCATCGCCTTCTATAAACGGAATAACCGGACTGTCCGGAACCTGAAGTTTCCCTCCTGAAATCGTAATCTTGCTTTCCTCCATTTTTAGCATCTAATTAAGTAGTTATGTTTATCAGTGCAATATTTACTATTGCAAAGATAATAAAGCGGCAACAACTTTCAAAAATCCGCGCAAGTCTAACAATCCGTTCCCTCATTTGTTTGAATTCCGGAGACAAAATGTCGCCCAGAATATTTTTACGAACACAGGTTCAAAACATGAATTTTATCGCAATCGCATGAACGCACGGAACGACTCAGGAGGAATCGTATTATTCGACAGCGATTGCATGTTTTGCTGTCGGAGTGTCAGGCTGTTGCTCAATGCCGATCGAAAGCAGGAACTCCTGTTTATGCCTTTGCGGGATGTGTTGAATGCAGGCACTGGTTTGCAGAATATTATTCCCGGATTAACGGGCGACAGCCTGGTATTCATCCGTAACGGCAGGTCATACATCCGTTCGGAGGCGGTTCTTGAACTCTGCGGCGTGCTTGGTGGCTGGTGGAGTTTATTCCGTATATTCAGCGTTTTACCTGTCAAATTCCGCGACCTCATCTATAATTTTATAAGCAGCCACCGCCATCTGCTTCCGGGCGGCAGCAACTGCATTCTCCCCTCTCAGATTACACCCCGGCTGGCAAGTGCGGGAACTTTACTCTCAGCACTTTCACAAAACGCTCAGGACGTTTAAAAACCCATAAAAAAGCCCCTTCCCTAACGATTAATATCGGAAAGATTGAAAAAAAATTAACTACTTTTGTCCGACCCCAAAAAGGGGCTGTTTTAAATAACCGCATCTTTCCAGTTTAGACACCGGCATACAGAAGCGTAAAAGGGTAGTAACTGAATTATAAAGCATTCGGTTTCACGCGGTGTTGAATTCCGGACAAAAATGGTTTGGTATCGATTTGAAGCAGCCGCTGTCCGGGGAGCCCGGAAACTCAAAACGCCTCCGGATAATTTCACTTTGTTAGCTTAATAACGTTCTCATGCGAACCTTTTACAAATCTATTTCCCTGGCCTTAACAATTTTACTGGCTGGAAGCCTTAGCCTGATTGCACAAAACGGCACAATTCGCGGATTTGTCTATGAAAAAGAGACCGGTGAACCGGTAATTTTCACCAACGTTTATCTTTATAAAACCACATACGGGGCTGCCACCGACGTCAACGGCTATTTTACCATTACAAGAATTCCAGACGGAAATTACACCCTGATGGTGACCTACATGGGATACGATACCCTGCGCGAACAGGTTACCATTAAAGGCAACACCGTACTTACAAAGAAACTGTTCCTCAACCAGTCGGCCGTGACACTTGGGGCCGTGCAGGTTACAGCCGAGCGCGAAGAAGCGCGAAGCGACACCCGCACTTCCGTAATAAAACTCACCCCCAAGCAGATCAGCCGCATACCAACTATAGGCGGGCAGCCCGACCTGGCCCAGTATCTGCAGGTATTGCCCGGTGTTATCTTTACAGGTGACCAGGGAGGTCAACTCTACATCCGCGGAGGTTCACCCATACAAAATAAAGTACTGCTCGACGGAATGATCGTTTACAATCCCTTCCACTCTATCGGTCTTTTCTCCGTTTTTGACACGGAAATACTCAGGAATGCCGACATCTACACCGGAGGCTTTAATGCACAGTACGGAGGTCGTATTTCGTCGGTTATGGATCTTACAACCCGCGACGGAAACAAAAAACACCTGGCCGGCAAATTCGGAGCCAGTACGTTCGGAGCTAAACTGATGCTCGAAGGCCCCCTGAAAAAACAAACAGAAGACGGCTCGGGAAGTGTATCGTTTCTGATCTCCGCTAAGAATTCCTACTTGAAACAAACATCCGAACTGTTCTATAAATACATTGATTCAACCGGCCTGCCATTTAACTATACCGATGTTTACGGAAAAATTTCCGTAAATGCCTCCAACGGGTCCAAAGTAAATTTCTACGGATTCAATTTTAAAGATAAAGTTGACTATACAAACATGGCGACCTATCAGTGGGATGCAGCGGGCGGCGGAGCAAACTTTGTAGTTATCCCCGGAAACAACCCAGTACTGCTCGAAGGAAACTTAGCCTATTCTTCCTATTACATCACCATGGAAGAAGGATCTCTTCCATCGCGCTCCAGCGAAATCAACGGATTTAACCTGGGACTGGGATTCACCTATTTTCTCGGGAAAGATGAAATAAAATACGGACTCGAAGGTCTGGGGTTCAAAACCGTATTCGATTTCTATAATTCCATCGGAAGACGCATCAGCCAGGTGGAAAATACCACCGAAATCGCCGGCTTCATCAAGTACAAAATGAACAGGGGCAAATTACTGTTCGAACCCGGATTCAGGATCCAGTATTATGCTTCGCTCGGCAACTTTTCGCCTGAACCCAGACTGGCGATGAAATACAACTTCACCGATAACTTCAGGATGAAGATGGCCGCAGGGCTCTATTCGCAAAACCTGATCAGCGCCAATTCCGACCGGGATGTGGTAAATCTCTTCTACGGTTTCCTTTCCGGCCCCGACAACCTGCAGGAAAAATTTAACGGGAAAAATGTCGGTCACAAGCTGCAGAAGGCTGAGCATATCATCCTAGGGGCAGAAATTGACCCCCTGCCCAGAGTCAGCGTGAACGTGGAAGTGTATTACAAAAACTTCTCGCAGCTCACCAACATCAACCGCAACAAGGTTTTCGATGACATAGACCCGTACAACGACCCCACCAACATCAATTATAAGCCAGAAAACCTCCGCAAGGATTTTATTATTGAGAATGGTGATGCCAACGGCTTCGACGTCAGCTTTAAATACGACGAACGAAAGATTTACTTTTGGGCGGTGTACTCCCTGGCGTGGGTAAACCGCTTCGACGGCATCAGTTCATATGTACCGCACTACGACCGCCGTCATAACGTTAATCTGGTCAGTTCTTACCGTTTCGGGGAAGAACTCGACTGGGAACTGAATGCCCGCTGGAATTTAGGATCGGGCTTCCCTTTTACGCAGACGCAGGGTTTCTTTGAGGAACTTACCTTCGAACAGGGCACAGGCTCCACCTACATCGTTGAAAACGGAGACCTGGGAATTCTTTACGCCGATTACAACGCTGCCCGTCTTCCGTACTACCACCGCCTCGACCTCAGCCTTACAAAACGCTTCAAAATCGGCAAAAAAGGACTGCTTGAAACAAATCTCAGCGTTACCAATATCTACAACCGCGACAACATCTTCTACGTAAACCGAGTTACCGGTGATAAAGTATACCAGCTCCCGGTCATGCCCAGTTTTGGTTTGAATATGAGCTTCTGATCTTACGGATTCTTCAGCAAAAACGGCTAAGTCGCTTTAATAAAAAGAACTTGGCCGTTTTTGTATAAATACAGAATAATTTCAGCACTCTGTCTTAAACGCTCTTCTTCCCGCCGGTATACAAGGAAACAAATCTGCCGGCATAATAAGCAAGCACCAGTGGTATCCAGATATTTCTTGATACAATATTACAATTGTCGATCTGCTTGTCAACATTCAGAATAATCAGATATATGCCGAAGGCAATTAGAATAAATACAACATCGAAAATTTTTCGTTTGCTCATAAATGTTTCATTTATAGACCGGGATCTATTCCCTGATTTTTGAATCCATTATAATTGTCACGGGGCCATCGTTTACCAGTTCCACCTGCATCATAGCACCGAACCATCCGGTTTCAACCCTTAGCCCTGTAGTTTCTTTAAGAAAACGTACAAACGACTCAAACAACGGAACCGCGGTTTCTGGTCTGGCAGCGCGTATGTAGGATGGCCGATTCCCTTTCCTGGTACTGGCATGCAATGTAAATTGGCTGACCACCAATATACTTCCTCCTATTTCGCAGACGGAATGGTTCATCACACCCATGGTGTCGGCAAATATCCGCAATCGGGTTACCTTACCTGCAAGCCATTCTGCATCCTCAATGGTATCGCTTTCCTCAATTCCGGCAAGTATCAGCATTCCTTTCCCGACAGAAGCCGTTTCAAATCCGGAACTGCTCACCGACGCCCTGCTCACCCGCTGTATTACAAGCCGCATATGGTCACAACTTTAGGTAAAAAATAATACTTAATCCCATTCACTTTCTTCGAAATACTCATCGTTGACGATGCTGATGTAGTTCGAATACCTTCCGGCATCAATCCCGCCATTTGCAAGTGCTTTTTTCACTGCACATCCCGGTTCATGGATGTGGGTGCAATTATTGAACTGGCAATCGTGCATCAAACCGCGCATTTCGGGAAAACGTTCAGCCACCTCCTGCTTGTCAAAATGAACCAGTCCGAATTCCTTAATGCCAGGGGTATCGATTACAAAGCCGCCAATACTGAGCGGAAGCATTTCGGCAAAGGTAGTCGTATGCTTTCCTTTGCTGTGATAGTCGGAAATAGCGCCGACTTTGCGCATAAGTCCAGGTTCAATTGCATTTATAAGTGCGGTTTTGCCCACTCCCGAATGTCCGCTGATAAGGCTCACCTTATCCCCGAGAAGGTTCCTAACCTCATCAAGTCCGGTGCCCTCAAGCGCGGAAGTCCGGATGCAGAGGTAACCCAGCGAGGAGTATAGTCTCATCAGCTTCTCAAGCTGCTGATTTTCAGCGAGTGTATAGATATCGCATTTGTTAAAAATCAATGCTCCGGGGATGTGATAGGCTTCGGCTGTCACAAGAAAACGATCGATAAAACCGGTGGATGTTCTCGGTTTCGAAAGCGTAACCATTACTACTGCCTGATCTATGTTTGCAGCAATGATATGCGACTGCTTGGAAAGCCTGGTAGCCTTCCGGACAATAAAATTGTGCCGGTCGGCAATAGAATGGATTAGTCCGTATGACCGATCGGTTTCAAAGGTAAATTCAACATTGTCGCCCACGGCCACCGGGTTGGTGGACCGGATTCCCTTAATCCTGAAGTTGCCTTTCAGCTTACATTCCACAAGCGAACCTCCGGGTGTCATTACGGTGCACCAGCTACCGGTCGATCTGACAACAACACCGCTGCTAACCTTCATAGGCTGTCGTTATAAATCATCCGGCCTTGATTAATTTTGCCGGACTTATGCAAAAGTAATAAAATCGGCTCTCCGCGCCCTTGCATGGGTTATTAATGCAAACAACTCTTACGGCCGGTATTGAAAAAAAACGAATAACTTCCCGGATAATTTGCGACCCATAAAATATATAATCTGCATCCACTGTCAACATTTTCAGTGTATTAACACAAATTTCAAAGCGGCAATTTTTTCTAAAACCATCTCGATTCTATTATATCAAATTAAGAAAAATATACCCGAAAGAAAATAAAATGCTTTTATCTCCCTATATTTGCCTTGCGATGCAGAACCGGGCATGAACGCTTCCTGCGAACACGACCCGGTTTTGGATAGAAATTCATCAGGATACGCTTTATAAACATAGTGCCTTATACTTCTCCTTTTATAACATAACCTGGTCAGAAATGGAAAAAATTATCGGATTATTGATTTCTCCCGTCGTATTCCTGCTGTTGTTTCTCTATTTACGTTTCAAGTATCCCAATGGAGATTTCAGGTTATTTTTCAGGGCATTCATCTATGGCATCCTGCTTTTTATTCCGGTAATTCTGGCCGAATTCCTGGCCCGATACCTGAACATCGACGGAGGCAGAAGTTTGCGAAGAATCGTTGTATATTCCTTTGTTTTCGTAGCTTTTGTTCATGAAACCGGCAAATTTCTGCTGCTTCATTTCAGCATCATGCGGAGTAAACTTTTCAAGGGCTCTACCGATGGCATCATTTATACTGCAGCCATCGGTCTGGGATTAAGCACGCTTTATTCACCATTCATTGTGTTATACGGCGATCAATCCTGTTGCCTCGGCTTATACGGAATTACATTTGGATTTATGACGGTTATGCTTGCCGTTATTCTGGGCTTCTTTACCGGAATGGGAAAAATGAGAAACAACCGCTTTATCGACTCCATGACCGGGTTGTTTGCAGCAACATTTTTTCATGGAATATACCGCTTTACCCTTCAGGGCAACGACATGTTTTTCTTTGCCGTTTTTATGGGAGGTACTTTGCTGATTTCCTTCATCCTTATGGGCCGCAGTCTGATGAACAAATCCGATTCAGAATAAGCGATAGATTTTCCCGGGAAGGCTTTTCACTATCCCCTCAAATTCAAGATTAAGCAAAGCAGCTGCTACTTTACTGGCCTGGACACCGGTGCTGAGACAAATTTTATCCATACTGCATTCCCCAAATTCTTTCAGAATGGAAATTACTGCCTCTTCATCGGCCGTCAACTGAACAAACAGATTGCGCTGAATACCTGCAGAAGGCACAGCAGGGGAATCCCAGCCCATGATATACATCACATCTGCTGCAGATTGAACCAATGCAGCCCGGTTGGTTTTAATCAGATTATTGCAGCCTTCCGAAAACGGATCGCCCACTCTTCCGGGTACTGCAAACACATCCCTGTTGTAGGAATTTGCAATATCGGCCGTAATAAGTGCTCCGCCTTTTACACCGGCTTCCACAACGATGGTAGCATCAGCAAGTCCGGCAATGATACGGTTTCGCTTCGGAAAATTCTCGCGATCGGGAATGGTACCGTTCAAAAATTCGGTCAACAGCCCGCCCTGATTCAGCATACGCCGGGCAAGCATTTCGTTGGCAGGCGGATATACCCTGTCGAGGCCATGCGCAAGCACTCCAACTGTCATCAACCCCTCATCAAGTGCAACTTTGTGAGCTCGGGTATCAATCCCGTAAGCCAGCCCGCTTACCACCAGCACATCCAGCTCCTTTAATCCGGCAATCAGGTTCCGGCACATCTCCCGCCCGTATTCGGTTGCCTTTCTGGTTCCAACTATACTGACTATCCTGGATGCATTCAGGTCAGCATTACCAATGAAATAAAGCATAACCGGACTGTCGATGCAATGCCTGAGCCGCGCAGGATAATCACTGCCGGTAAAAAAAAAGGCATTTACATCGTGTTTCTTTATAAACTCCAGCTCCTCCGCCGCCCGGTCAATAACACTTCTGTTGGATATTATAAGATCAACCGTTTGCTGTCCCATACCGGGTATACGCAGCAAACTACCTGCTTTTTCATGAAAAACAGCGGCAGCACTTCCTGTATGTGAAACGAGTTTGCGGGCATTTATATCACCCACACCAGGCAACAGGGTAAGCGCAATTTGATAAACGAGTTCGTCAGAGTACATAAAGCAGTCAGAGCAGTTTTGTAAATAAAAAGTTCAATTGATTGTTTTGCAACGTAATGAGCCATCGGGCATCAAGCAAAAGCCGGAAGGAAACGGAACGGTGAAATTAATAAATTCCCGCTGCAAACCGGTCCGGTCAATCAATTTCCTTTTAATATTTTTTACAATCGTTCCCGGATAGTAAACGGCATCGTTTTAACGTGTTTATGCAAAAACGCTGCCCTCAGAGCGAATTGCCCGGGTGTTTTTTTATTAAGTTTGCATGAACGATAACCGCTTTATGCAGTCAAAAGACACCAAAAAACCCGGAATTCTGATTTGTCCGCTCGACTGGGGGCTGGGTCATGCTGCCCGCTGTATACCCGTTATTCATCAACTTACCAAAGCCGGAGCCAGGGTTGTAATCGGAGCCGGCGGAGCCGGACTCAAACTGCTGAGAGCCGAATTCCCCGGACTGGAATTCATCCTGATGCCGGGCTATAACATCAGCTACAGCCGGAGATTTCCGCTTGGAATTATTCTATTGCTGCAAGTACCGCGTATCCTGTTCCATATAATCATGGAACACCGTTCCATCGGGCATTTGGTTCGCAAACATGACATAAGGATTGTTATTTCCGACAATCGCTACGGTTTATGGACAAAACATGCTTACTGTGTTTTCATTACGCATCAGGTCAACATTATACCACCTCCCTTCCTGAATTTTACCGAATCGCTCCTCGCCCGTTTTGTACGTTTTATATTAAAACGGTATCGGGAGGTTTGGATACCCGATGCCGTCGGAATTTATAACCTTTCGGGAAGGTTATCGCACGGAAAAGACCTGCCGCCGAACGTAAAATTCACAGGTCCGCTCAGCCGCTTCGAGCTCACGGAGCCGTCAGATGAACCGATGCAGAATTACGATATCCTCGCTGTCATTTCAGGTCCCGAACCACAGCGCAGCGCTTTTGAAGAAACGCTGCTTCGGCTTCTTCCGGATACAAATTGCAAATGCCTTATTGTCCGGGGAATCCCCGGCCATACAAAAATTCAGATAGTTAATACCGGTATACATATTACCGGCCACCTTCCGGCTGCTGTTTTAGGAGCAATCCTGAAAAACAATCCATTGGTAATCAGCCGTTCTGGATATTCTACCATAATGGATCTGGCTTTTACAGGAAATAAAGCCGTACTCGTTGCCACTCCCGGCCAAACCGAACAAGAATACCTTGCCCGGCGCATGGACGACCTTAATCTGTTCGCCTGCTGGGATGGGAAAGACGATTCTTTTTCCGATGCACTGAAGAAATCCCGCCAATACTCCGGCATTGTTCCCGGAAGCATACCATCCGAATGCAGCGAAACTTGCAAAGAACTGCTCAAAACAACCGGAATACCCTTATAAATACTCCGGATTACCGGCTCCGGCATTATTATGTACTTTTGCAAAACCAAAACTCTAAAAAATGATACTGAATCAGATAATGTGGGATGTAAGTCCGGTAATTTTCAAACTTGGCAGCCTCCAGATCAGGTGGTACGGACTGTTCTTCGCCCTGGCATTCTACCTGGGGTATGTTATACTTGAGAAACAGGTATTTAAACGTGAAAACCTGCCGGTAAAGCTGCTCGACAGCCTTGCAACCTATGTGGTTATTGCTACGGTTATCGGAGCACGCCTGGGCCACATTCTGTTCTACCAGCCAATGGATTACCTTACCGATCCGATCAGCATACTTAAGATCTGGGAAGGCGGACTTGCCAGTCATGGCGCTGCCATCGGAATCCTGATCGCTATATGGATGTTTACCCGCAAATCCGGTAAGTCGTTTCTCTGGACACTCGACAGGCTGGTAATAGTAGTTGCGCTCGGAGGCTTCTTTATCCGTTTGGGTAACCTGATGAACAGCGAGATTTACGGACACATCACATCTCTCCCCTGGGGCTTCGTTTTCGTGCGCGACGGCCAGGCCGACCCGCGTCACCCTACCCAGATCTATGAAGCACTCTCCTATCTGATCCTTTTCGCTGCTCTGCTCGTCTATTACAAACGAAACTATAAAACAATGAAGGAGGGCTTTATCTTTGGCATTTTCCTCATCGTACTTTTTGGCGTAAGAATCCTGATTGAATTCCTGAAGGAACCACAGGTAGCCTTCGAACAAACCATGACGCTGAATATGGGCCAGTGGCTGAGTATTCCGTTCGTGCTTGCCGGCTTGTATTTATTGTGGCGCACCTCGAGTAAAAAATAACAAGCTGTCATTAAGCCGGAGATTTCCAGCATTGCTTTTTCCGAAATCCGAAGACTTACACAGAAGCGAATTGAACAGAAGGAACGTGATTTCCGTTCCGGCTATTAATAATTCAGATACCCCTCAAAACAAACGCCGGCAGTTATGTAACGCCGGCGTTTGTTTTTTCTAAAGGAATCCTAAGATTAATTGAAGATCTCTTTCAGATCATCCGGAATCATCATTTTCGCTTTAAACTCTTCGAGCAGCTGTCGTTGTCCGTATTGTTCGGCCCAGTCCCAGATGCGGGAGAGCACGGCGTACGACTGCATTGAATCTTCGTGGTAGAAGGATGCAAATGCAGGACTAACCGAGTTGTAATAATTCAGGTTTTCGATGTAGATCGTTGCCATAGTGCGGATAAATGAATTCCCTTTTTCAATTTCACCTGCTTTGTAATACACTTCACCCATAGGCAGCATGTAATAGTCGAAGGTAATCTTGTTGTTTGGGAATACTTCCTGGCAGCGGTCGAGTACGGCAACGGCTTCGGCATTTTTGCCTTTCCGCTGCAGAGCCTGAGCCAGACGCAGGTAATTCTGCTTCGGCATCATGGAATTCCGGTAGCTTTCGCGATCCACGTAAATACCGGGCTGATTCAGATTGCCCCACTTGCATTTGTTCATCAGGATATCGTACGATGCTTCCGAATCAACGCCTCCAAGTCCCGGTACATAATCTTCCGCCGGAACAGGGATGAACTTGTAAACAACGCCAGTCTGATGACAATACTTATCGATATCCAGCACCTTGCTTACGCTCGAAGGGCTTGCAAAATAAAGCGGCCTCTCCCAGTTGCTGGTGGCCAGAAAATCGAGCAGCATCAGGTCGTTTTTATAGAGGTAATTCGACCTGACATCCCATTCAATAACCGGGACAACTTGACTGGCCATGTATTCCGGAACAATTCCGCTTTGTACGGCTTTGGCGGAATCAACCGTCAGCTTAAGCTTCCTGGTGGGGAAGTAATTGATTCTCTCTCCGCTGTTAAGGGTAACCTTGCTTCGTGCCGATTCGTCGGCAATGAAGTTAATCAGATCTTTCAGCTCTACCCTTTCGGTGATTTCTCCGCGGCTGAAATAAGGTATATATTCATTGATGCCTTTATTATACTGGTCCGGGGTAAGTGTAAACGTCAGAGGCTCCGAATCGTAAATCTTACGTGCCAGCTGATGTACATACCAGTCGCCCGACGACAGCATGTAGTTTACCACCCGGATATCGGTTCGTATGCCTTCCACTTCCTGGGCATACCATAAGGGGAAAGTATCGTTATCGCCGTTTGTAATAAGGATTGCATTCGGGGCGCAGGAGTTGAGGTAGTTCGCTGCAAAATCGCGGGCAGGATATTTACCAGAACGATCGTGATCGTCCCAGTTTTCGGCAGCCATGATTCCGGGCACCAGGATCAGGCACACGGCAGTAACGCCGGTAGCTGCTGCAAGGTGACCCTTTTTCAGCCTCCTGGTCACAGCATCGTAGAGTGAAAGAACTCCCAACCCGATCCATATGGCAAATGCATAAAAGGATCCGGCATAAGCGTAGTCCCTTTCGCGGGGCTGGAAAGGTGTTTGGTTCAGATAAAGCACGATGGCTATCCCGGTCATAAAGAACAGCAGGGTTACCACCAGCCCGTCCCTGTAATTCTTCGTAAAATGATAGAGCATACCTATGACACCAAGAATAAGGGGAAGCAGATAATAGGTATTCCTTGCCGGGCTCTGCATGCTTTGTGGCAGGTCGGTCTGCTTACCGAGCCTTAACTCATCCAGAAATTTGATACCGCTGATCCAGTTTCCGTTGGAGATGCCACCGTGGCCTTCCACATCGTTCTGGCGACCGGCAAAATTCCACATAAAATAGCGAAAATACATATGTCCCATCTGATACCGGAATAAGAACCGCATATTCTCTGAAAAAGTGGGCCGGATAAGCGTTTCGGGTTCTCCGCTGTTGTTAATTGCATTAATGGGCACCCCTTTTACTTTCCCCCAACTCTGGTAAGCTTTCACGTGATTATCCTGTGAGCTGTACATTCGGGGAAAAATGGTTTCAAAGCGGCTGTCGTAATTGGCAATGGATTTACGGCGCGAATCGGTTACCACATACTTTCCGGATTTCTTGTCGCGAACGTACACCGGGGTTCCGTCGCTGTAGGGATTCTGGGGATCGAGGGGTGCGGAATAATACTGCCCCTGAAACAACGGCCACGTACCATACTGTTCACGGTTCAGGTACGAGAGCAGACTGATGGCATCGTCCGGGTTGTTTTCGTTGATCGGTGTATTGGTGTTCGCCCTGATAACCAGCATCAGGAAAGAAGAATAACCGATCAGGATAAACGTGAGAGCCAGAAGTGCGGTATTGGCAATAAGCCTCCCCTTACGCTGCGTGTAGAGGAGTCCGAAAACCAAACCTGCAACTATCAGAGCAAAATAGATAAGGATCCCGGAATTGAATGGCAGACCGATTGTATTCACAAACATCAGCTCGAACCTCGCAGCAACATCCACTACCCCCGGTATGATGATGTACATAATAACGGCCAGTAACAGCACCGATACCAGGCCTGTAACGATAATCCCTTTTTTGGTTGGCTGGTATTTCTTAAAGTAGTAAATAAACGCAATAGCAGGGATAGCCAGGAGGTTAAGCAAATGCACCCCAATGGAAAGACCTATCAGATAAGCTATAAAAACGATCCACCGGATGCTGTGTTTCTGTTCGGCATTGTCTTCCCACTTCAGCATTGCCCAGAAAACAATGGCAGTAAAGAAGGAAGACATGGCATAAACCTCACCCTCAACAGCAGAAAACCAGAAAGAATCGGAGAAGGTGTAAGCCAGGGCACCTACCAGGCCGCTTCCCATTATCACGACGAGCTTTGTTTGACTCATTTCGCCGTCGTTTGAAAGCACTTTGCGGGCAAAATGGGTAATCGTCCAGAAAAGAAAAAGAATGGTAAAGGCACTTACAAGACCCGACATAAAGTTAACCATCAGGGCTACGTTTTCGGTATTACCGAATGCAAACAGTGAAAAGAACCGGCCAGCCATCTGAAAGAGCGGTGCTCCGGGAGGGTGCCCAACCTGCAGCTTGTAGGCTGTAGATATATATTCACCGCAATCCCACCAGCTTGCTGTAGGCTCAAGGGTAAGTGTGTAAACAACAAGGGCTGTCAGAAAGCTGAACCAGCCGACCATGTTGTTAATTTTCCTGTAATTATCCATCCTGACGAATTATGAAGTGAAAATACGTTAATGCTCCAAAGCTGAAATTTACAAACTGCCTGCTTTTCAGCAAATAACGGAAAAACAAACCGTTTTGTAACCTTGTTTCCGGAAGCGCAGCGAAGTTAGTGATTTTGTAAGAAATCATTGACAGTAACTTTTTGCATTTCGAACCTTTCAAATGCATTTAGCTTATGAAACCGGCACTATTTCATTCGCAAAGCAACCATGGTGCTTTAAAACAACCATCCCGTAACCTCATAATGCAATTCACAAGCACCCCACTCTCCTTGTATAAAAGAATCCCCGCCAAGCTGTTATTTCCGGTATGAGTATGTCTCAAACACCTGGCAACAATACAATTAAAGCCTTATAAACGCAAGCGTTCAAGGGTATATTATCGTGTAATAATTTTTCAAATAAAAATATTTTATTGAATCAAAAAAAATGTCTATTTTTGCAGACCTTTTAAAGGATGATTGTCCGATGGTGTAAAGGCAGCACAAGAGATTTTGGTTCTCTTGGTCTAGGTTCGAATCCTGGTCGGACAACGGATGGAAACAATCACCCCGCTGCGGTTTTCCGCGCGTACTCATTGGTGAAACGAAGTTGAGGGGACTGCTGTCCCCTCTTTTATTACAAAAAAAAAGATGATCGATCGATTGGCAATACAGCAGGAAGTGGAGCAAATGCTCGAAGGGACCGATAAATTTGTGGTTGACGTGAGAGTAAAATCTGGTAACCGCATTACCGTTCTGCTCGACAGCGATACCAGCATAACCATTGACGACTGCGTTGCCGTTACTCGGCGCATAGAATCGGTATTTAACCGCGAAACGGAAGATTACGATCTTACCGTTTCTTCTGCAGGAATAGACCAGCCTTACCGTAAAACCAGACAATACATAAAAAACGTAGGCAGAGAGGTGGAAGTAACACTGACCGATGGAACGGTAATAAAAGGAAAGCTCATCGCAGCCGACGATTCAGCAGTTACCATCGAAACGCGTACCAAAGTTAAGAAAACAGTAACCGTTGAAAACCACGAAATTCCTTACAGCGGCATCAAACAAACCAAAGAAGTCATCTCCTTTAAATAAAAGTCACACCCGTTCAACAGAATAGTAAACCAAAATGGAACACATCAATTTAGTTGAAACCTTCTCCGAATTCAAGGAGTTCAAGAACATCGACCGCGAAACCATGATGCGCATCATTGAAGATGTGTTCAGGCATATGCTTATTAAAAAGTACGGTTCGGATGAGAACTTCAGCGTCATCGTGAACATCGACAAGGGTGACCTCGAAATCTGGCGCAACAGGGAAATTGTTGAAGACAATGACGTGGAGGATGACAACAAACAGATTGCTTATTCGGAAGCCATCAAAATTGAACCCGATTTCGAAGTTGGCGAAGAGGTTTCGGAAGAAATCCGGATGAAAGATTTCGGAAGGCGGGAAATCCTGACGATCCGACAGAATCTGATGTCGAAAATACAGGAATACGAAAAAGACAATATTTTCAAAAAATACAAGGAGAAGATCGGCGAAATCATAACCGGAGAAGTTTACCAGGTTTGGAAAAAAGAGATTCTGGTACTCGACGACGAGTACATTGAGTTGACCCTCCCGCGTTCGGAGCAGATCCCCAGCGATTTCTACCGCAAGGGAGACACCATCAGAGCCGTTGTTTCAAAGGTTGATATGCGCAACAATACCCCGGTGATAGTGCTTTCACGTACCTCGCCCGCATTCCTTGAGCGACTCTTCGAATCGGAAGTTCCCGAAGTCTACGACGGACTCATAACCATCCGAAACATCGTAAGGGTTCCGGGAGAACGCGCAAAAATCGCCGTTGAAAGTTACGACGACCGCATCGACCCGGTTGGTGCTTGCGTAGGTATGAAAGGATCCCGTATCCATGGCATCGTACGGGAGCTTCGCAACGAAAACATCGACGTTATCAACTTCACTTCCAACCCTTCGCTATACATTACTCGTGCTCTCAGCCCAGCTAAGATCAGCTCAATCAGCATCAATGAAGCCGAAAAAAGAGCCGATGTTTACATGAAACCCGACCAGGTTTCGCTTGCGATCGGCAAAGGCGGCTACAACATCAAACTTGCCAGCCGTTTGACAGGATACGAAATTGACGTTTACCGCGATTCGGATGTGGATAATGAAGATGTGGATCTTCAGGAATTTACCGATGAAATCGATCAGTGGATCATCGATGAACTGAAAACCATCGGATGCGATACAGCCCGCAGTGTTCTCGATTTAAGCGTTGAGGAACTGGTTAACAGAACCGACCTTGAGGAAGAGACAATCCGGGAAGTGGTAAGAATCCTGAGAGCAGAATTTGAATAATCCCGGTATACCGGAAAACTCAGTTAAAAACAGTTATTTACGGAACTCGCGGCGCTTGGACAACATAATTAGCTTATTTTTACAGCAAATCCGCGGCAGGAAGCGGAATTTAACAGCAGAACAGAATATGTCAGAAGTAACTAAGACCATACGACTTGGTAAAGCAGCACAGGAGTTTAATGTGGGTATGAATACCATTGTCGAATTCCTTCACAAAAAAGGAATTAAGATCGACAATAATGCCAACACGAAACTTTCTCCTGATGCTTATGCCCTGCTGATGAAGGAGTATCAGTCAGAGAAAACCGTTAAGGAGGTCTCTAAAAAGATTGAGCTCGAATATACGCAGCACAAGACCATTACCATTTCGGACAAGCGTCAGGTACAGGACGAGGAGTTTGATTTCGAACCTGAATCCAATCGTGAAGATCTGTTCATCCGCAATGTTCCCATTGAAGCTGAAACCGTTTCAAAAACCAAAACTTCCCGGGAAGAAAAAACCGAACATCCGGCCAGTCCCCATGTAAGTGAAGCCTCCGCCCCTGCCCCGGAAGCAGCTGAAACAAAGACGGCCGAAAAAGAAGCCGAACCTGTTTCTGAAATTGCGAAAACCGCTCCGGAACCCGAAGCTGAAAAACCGGCTGAACCTGAACATGCTCCGGCTCCCGATGCAGAAGAGGCAACTAAAAAAATTCAGCCCGAAGCTGGTGAAGAAGACGCTAATGCAGAAGCAAAAGAAGAAACAGCCGGAACTGCCCCGGCCGGAGAAGCTGCCGATGCCACTGCTCAATCCGGAACTCTGAAGGTACTCGGGAAAATCGACCTCGATACCATTCACAAACCTTCACAGAAAAAGTCAAAGAAAAAAGAAACGCCAAAAGCGAAACCCGACAAACCTGTTACAGAAGCTGCTCCGGTTGAACAAGAGCCTTCAGCCATTGCTAAGACAGTATCACCGGTTATAGATAAGGAAGAAGTAAAACCAGCTCCGGCAGAACCTGTTCCGGCAGAAACCGAAGTTAAACCCGAAACTCCCGTTCCTGCAGAAAAAGAATCAAACTTCCTCAGGACGGAAGTAAGAAAACTCGAAGGCCCCACCATTTTGGGAACCATGAAGCTTCCGGAACCCCGGAAACCGGAACCCAAAAAGCCCGTTGCATCGTCTTCGGATGAGTCGATGAAGTCGAAGAAGAAAAAACGCAAACGCATTAAGAAAAGCGAAGGCACGCCGGCAGGTGAAGGCGTTACGGATACATCGGCAAATCAAACCGAAAGAGGAAGTGCTCCCCAGCGAAGCAGGCCTCCACGCGATAAAAAAGGCGGCCGTCGTGAAGCTCCGAAGGTGGAACTTACCCCGGAAGAAATCCAGAAGCAGATCAAGGAAACCCTTCAGCGTTTGAGTGCCGGAGGTAAATCAAAAGCTTCCAAACACCGTCGCGAAAAACGCAGCATGGCCAGCCAGATGATGGCAGAAGAAGCCATGAAGCGCGAAGAGGATCTCAAAACCATTACCGTTGCCGAATTTGTTACGGCCAACGAACTGGCTTCGCTTATGAATGTACCCGTGAACCAGATTATTTCAACCTGCCTGTCGCTCGGACTTTTTGTTTCCATCAATCAGCGCCTCGATGCGGAAACTATTGTTGTGGTTGCCGATGAGTTTGGATTTACCGTGAAGTTCGTAGGCCTGGAAGATGCTGAAGCCGCCATGGAAGCAGAAGAGGAAGACCTGCCGGAAGATCTTGAACCCCGCGCTCCCATCGTTACGGTAATGGGACACGTTGACCACGGAAAGACCTCGCTGCTCGACTATATCAGGCATAGTAACGTGATTGCCGGTGAAGCAGGCGGCATTACCCAGCATATCGGTGCTTACGAGGTGAAGCTGGAAAGCGGAAAGAAAATTACCTTCCTCGACACCCCAGGTCATGAAGCTTTTACAGCTATGCGTGCCCGCGGTGCAAAAATTACCGATATTGTAATCATCGTGATCGCAGCCGACGACACCGTTATGCCCCAGACCGTGGAAGCAATCAACCACGCGCAGGCTGCCGGTGTACCCATCGTATTTGCAATCAATAAAATTGATAAACCCAACGCCAATCCGGAAAAGATCAGGGAAGAGCTCTCAAAGCGCAATATTCTTGTAGAAGACTGGGGCGGCAAATATCAAAGTCAGGAAATTTCAGCAAAAAAGGGTTTAAATGTAGAGCTTTTGCTCGAAAAAGTATTGCTTGAAGCTGAAATGCTTGACCTGAAAGCCAATTCTAAAAAGCACGCTCATGGAACCATCCTTGAGTCATCGCTCGACAAGGGCCGTGGTTACGTTGCCAAAATTCTGGTTCAGGCCGGAACCCTCAGAACCGGCGACCTGGTAATGGCAGGTACTACCATAGGCAGGGTAAAGGCCATGTACAACGAAAGAAACCAATCCATAAAGGAAGCCGGACCAAGTACCCCCCTGCTTATGCTCGGCCTGAACGCAGCACCACAGGCCGGAGACACCTTCAAGGTAATGACCGACGAAAGGGATGCCAAAAATATCGTGGCAAAACGCCAGCAACTGCAGCGCGAACAGGGTATCCGTACACAAAAACACATTACCCTCGACGAAATCGGACGACGCATTGCTATCGGCGACTTCAAAGAGCTTAACATTATCGTTAAAGCCGACGTCGACGGTTCCGTGGAAGCACTCTCCGATTCATTACTGAAACTTTCAACCCAGGAAGTTCAGGTGAATATTATTCACAAATCGGTGGGAGCCATCACCGAAAGCGATGTTCTGCTTGCTTCAGCCTCCAATGCCGTTATCATCGGATTCCAGGTACGCCCCTCACTCGGCGCACGCAAACTGGCCGAGCAGGAGCAGATCGATATCCGGTCATACTCCATCATCTACACGGCAATCAACGAAATTAAAGCCGCTATCGAAGGTATGCTTTCACCGGATATTGAAGAAAAAATCGTGTGTAACCTCGAAGTCAGGGATACATTCAGGATTACAAAGGTGGGAACCATTGCCGGATGTATGGTCCTCGATGGCAAAATCCACCGGAATACCCGCATCCGTATCATTCGCGACGGCATCGTAATCTATACCGGTCACCTCGGCTCACTCAAACGTTTTAAAGACGATGTAAAAGAGGTTTCGGCCGGCTACGAATGTGGACTTAACATCGAGAATTTCAACGATATCAAGGTTAAAGATATTATTGAAGGATTCGAGGAAGTGGAAATAAAACGCAAACTCTAAGGTTTAGATAAACCTGTGATAACGAAAGAGAGGCTGCCCGGTTTAACGAACAGCCTCTCTCTTTATTTATGTAAAATTAATTCAGGAAGTTTTCCTTTGCCTGAAGATAATACTGGTATCGGGCTTCAACGTCTTTCCAGTTTATTATCTTGCCAAACGATTCAACGTAATCGGCACGCTTATTCTGGTATTTCAGATAATACGCATGTTCCCACACGTCAATTCCCAAAATGGGAAAACCACGCCGCTCCGAAGTATTCATAAGTGGATTGTCCTGATTGGCGGTTGAGGTAACAAATAATTCACCGGTTTTAAAATCCACCGCAAGCCAGGCCCAGCCGCTGCCAAACCTCGTTTTAGCCGCATCTGCAAAACGGGTAATAAAAGCTTCATAACTGCCAAATGCTTTTGTAATACCTTCTGCCAGTAGGCCAGCTGGTTGCAATCCACCACCAGGAGTAAGATTTTGCCAGTAAACTACATGGTTATAAAAACCTCCGCCATTGTTACGGACAGACACCGGTAATTCCGACATCTTATTGAATATCTCATAAATACTCAGTGCTTCCATCCCCGTTCCTTCAATGGCTTTGATAAAATTTGTGTAATACGCACGGTGATGCCTGTCGTAATGAATGGCCACCGTCAGGCTGTCAATTACATCCGATAAAGCGTTATAACTGTATGGAAGAGCAGGGAAGGTGAGCTTTGCAGCCGGTGTCATCCAAAACGACAATTCTGCGGGGAGCTCTTTTACCTGTGAAGCAGTTCCAATCGCCGGAACAGGCGTTCCCTTAACTGCAGTCTTCACTGTTTTAGCTTTATTTGATTCTGCTTTCTGGGCTACTGCCGGGGCAACCGCCAGCATTCCTGCGGCAATCAACGACATCAAAATACTTATCTTCTTCATTTTTTTGGTTTATTTTGATTAAAGAAATGCCGGAAATTACTCTTCCGGCATATCATACAACACTTAAAAACTGAAAAAGTCGTAGTTACAAAGCCTTTTCGTAATTCTCGGCAACTTTTTCCCAGTTGATCAGATTCCAGAAGGCACCAATATAATCGGGTCTGCGGTTCTGATATTTAAGGTAATAGGCATGTTCCCATACATCCAGCCCAAGAATCGGCCTTCCGTGAACATCGTTAACATCCATCAGCGGATTATCCTGATTGGGGGTTGAGGTAACTGCCAGACTCTTGTCGGCCTTTACGATCAGCCATGCCCAGCCGCTGCCGAAACGATTGGCTGCTGCATCGTTGAATCTGGCCTTGAAATCATCCAGCGACCCGAAATTGCTGTTAATGGCATCTGCCAGCTTGCCTGAAGGAGCGCCTCCTCCATTGGGACTGAGCACTTCCCAGAAAAGATTGTGGTTGTAAAATCCGCCTCCGTTGTTGCGAACCGCTACCGAAGCTTTACTCACTCCGGCAAATATCTCATCCAGACCCTTGTTTTCCAGATCTGTACCTTTGATAGCAGCAATAAATTTGTCGAAATATGCCCGGTGATGCTTTGTATGGTGTATCTCCATGGTCATTTTGTCGATGTGGGGTTCCAGTGCATCGTAAGCATAGGGCAGTGCGGGAAATTCAAAGTTCATTTTTATCCTCCTGTAATTTGGGTTATGTAAATTGTTAATTTTTTGTTATTTAGATTCATTATAAATAACAAGATTTTACACAATTTGTTTAACAGAAGGCAGGAGTCGTTACGGAATCCCTTGCGGGATAAGGATTTCAGAAAATCGAACTAAAATTCCACCGAGAGCTTCAGATTTAACTGGCGTGGGGTCAGGTAATTCGGTACACCATACTGACGGTTATTCACATCGCGTACCCAGATATAGGAGATGGTATTGTTTACCTGCAACAGATTAAGCACTTCCGCACTGATCCAGATATTTCGGACATGTTTCAGCGACTTGCGGCTACGCCCGTCAGCCCTTGGCGGCCGGCCGGATTCGCCGATTATTTGTTTTGAAAAGCCAATATCAACGCGTCTGAACGATGGCATTCGCTGTGCATTGCGAGCTCTGGTCACACCCGGGGGACTGTAAGGAAGTCCTGTACCAAAGAGCAGATTCAAGTGCATTTTATACGTGGGATTACGCGGTAGGTAATCCTGAAAGAAGAGGGCGAAACTCATACTCTGATCCGTTGGGCGAGGCATAAATCCACGCTCAGAGATTACGCTGTCGGCAATAACCGCATCGCTGGTATAGCCAGGGATAATACGCTCACCGGCAGCATTATAATAATCGACATAAACATCCCCTTCAATATCTTCGCGTGTTTGCATAAGCGATAGACTTGCCCAGGACTCGACCCCCTTTACAAATTCTCCGTTAACCTTGAGATCAAGGCCGGTAGCATAGCCTTCGGCACTGTTGGTGGCAAAATAGCGAATCCTGACATTATCCACATCGTACGGCACCAGGTTGCTCAGGTACTTGTAATAAGCCTCGGCCACGAACTTGAACGGTCTGCCCCAGGCCTTGAAATTCAAATCGGAGGCTGCAACAAAATGAAGAGACGACTGTGCTTTAAGTTCGCGGTTGATGGTTCCTTCGGGGGCACGAAGCTCACGGTAAAATGGCGGCTGGTAATATAATCCCGACGAAAGCCGGAAAAGAATATCCGTTTTCCAGTATGGCTTATAGGAAACGGATCCTCTCGGACTGATCAGAAATTGCCGGTTCAGGTCCCAGTAACTGGCTCTGGCTCCCGCACTAATACCCCATAATCCCTTGTGGTTGGCCAGTTCCCATGAATTCTGGACAAACCCCGAAAAACGGTTTGATTCAAGAGTGATGGTAGTCCGCAGGACATCCTTAAGGATAACATCGCTCTGATTGCCGGCAGAACCGGGAATACCTCCTGAATATGGAAGGGTAAAACCAGCGGAATCAATCATTGTCCATTCATTCAAACGGTCGTTTACTGCTTCGTGCTGGTATTTGGCACCCCATAACAAGGTTGAATTATCATTGTACCAGGCGCCTCTGTGCTCTGCACTGCGAACCGTGGCATCCAGGTAGTTGCGGGCGTGATGGAGGTAACTGCCCACATCACGGGCCTCAAGCGCCTGTCCGAAAGTTTCGCTGCCCTGGTCGGTTTCAAGCTCTCCTATCCAGTATGCCCCCAAAATGTCGAAGGTTTCGCTTTCAATGGTTTGAAATGCCGAAAGGGTGAACTTCAGCGACACATCCTTCACCGGTTTAAAGGTGGTGGTGAAGGCTCCCATGTAATTCACAAAGCGGTCGACTTCCTTGCCGTCGAAATACACCCGCAATTGCAGGGCTTCGTTGATGGTTCCGAAGCTGGTGGTACGGCTCGAAGGAACCAGATTGTACGAATTTCGGGCATAGTTACCCATCAGCGAGAACTCCAACCTTGGATTCGGCTCGAACATAACCATCCCCTGAAGATCGGTAAACGACGGTTTATAATCTCCTTTGGTTTCGAGTCCTTTAAGAATGTAGGCGTTGGATTTCTGGCGGAAGCCCATCAGGTACATAAGTCTGCGGTCGCGCGTGGAGCCTTCGAGGTGCATAGATCCACCCAGGAGACTGGCGCTTACCGAACCGGCAGTTACGGTAGGCCGTTTGTAACGGATATCGAGAACCGACGACATCTTATCGCCGTAGCGGCTTTCAAAACCGCCCGCCGAGAACAGAATGGATGCCACCAGGTCGGAATTCAGAAAACTCAATCCTTCCTGCTGACCGGATCGAACGAGGAACGGTTTGTAGATTTCCACGTCGTTGACATACACCAGATTTTCGTCGTAATTGCCTCCCCTGACGGAATATTGCGAACTTAATTCGTTATTGCTGGAAACGCCTGGCAGGGTTTTGATCAGAGCCTCCACCCCTCCGCTTGCGCTAGGTATCTGTGCAGCAAGGCGGGGGTCGATGGGACTGAGTGAACCCGAACGGATCTGCCGGTCTTCCACCACGAAATCGGGCAGAACTGTGGTAGCTTCTTTCAAACGCCGGTTAAGCTCGATGCGTTCACCGGCCTCCAGTTTTACATGTACGCTTTCACTCTGATAACCAACGGAAGAAATAATAAGCTGCACCTCCCTTGCTGCCGGCACCTTCAGCACGTATTGTCCGTCGGGCTTTGAAACGGCTCCGCCGGGAATCCCCTGTATGTATATATTAACCAGTCCCAAAGGCAGGTTTTTCTCGTCCGAAATCCGGCCGTGCACCTCGCCAAACTCCTGAGCCGAAAGTCCGTACGCACATAATAGAAAAGCAATGAAAAGTAAAAAGCTTCCGGATTTCCTCAGACGGTTTGAATACATGGTTTCTGTTAATCGTTCAGTCTTTACGTTTAAAATCACCCCGTTTCCAGGCTTTTACAAATTCAGCCCATGCAAACGGATTAAACAGCGGAATAGGCTGAGCCTGACCACGGTAGTATAATCGACCTACCTGCTGATCCATATAATTCCGGTAATTCATGCTTCCATCCATCGGCATGGCTCTTGCCCGTTCTCGCATCTCCATTTTATCGAGATTTTTCTGCGCAATTGTAAGGTCATCGTCCGGAATTTTATCCCACACGAATGCACGTTTAAACTGCTCCGGCGTCGGCCAGGGATATATAACGGTTTCTTTCAGTAAAATTGTATCGTTGGTCATAATATGTACCAGCGAATAGCGGTTGCTGCTCAAGGTGTCGGGAATACGAAATTCACCTTTTTTAAATCCAACGGCCGAAAACTGTATAACTTCACCCTTTCGGGCAACCAGCGAGAAAAATCCGTAATAGTCACTGGTTGTTCCCCTGTTGAAATCTTTAACCTTAATATTGACATAAGGCACAGCCTGAAGGCTGTCACCGGTAACCACCACTCCCGAAAACTGAACCAGATCACTTCCCGCATCCTGGCCATACAGCGCAAAGTGAGCAAACAGTAGTAAAAGTATAACAACGACAGTTCTCATGGGCGTCAGCAAAGATAATACAATTGCTCCATCGTTTTCGACTATACCGCTGCCTCCGGCGGTCACATACTGGCAAAAAAAAAGCTGTTGCATCTCTGCAACAGCATAAATCTCTTTCTGAGAAGGTTAGCGGGTAAGATAACCCTTAGCGCGTGCCTCTTTAATGGCAGCAGTAATGCCTTTCTTGCTGATGTGGCGGATACCGTCGGCTGAAACTTTCAATACGATCCAGCTATCCTCTTCGGGAATATAAAACTTCTTAACCTGCAGATTGGGATAAAACCTGCGCTTGGTCTTTATATTGGAGTGGGAAACCTTGTTTCCAACCATCATTCCTTTACCGGTAATTTCACAAATTCTTGACATGACTGACTGTATCTGAAGGTTTTTTAATTCGGTCTGCAAAGGACGGTATTTTTTTTTAATTAACCAACAGCTTTCCTAAAATTTTTAATCAATTTTCTGCATATTTTGTACTTCATCGTAAAAATTCACGAAATATACTGCTAAACACCTAACTGTCAATTTATTATCAGAGCATCAATCGTTCGAATCCCAAATAACGGCAGCAACCCTCTTTTTACCATCCATTTTGATTTGCAAGGGTTTATCGAAACGGACATGCCGGAAATATTTGGTTTGGCCTATTACCGGCTGGCGTTTCAGAATATCCCACCGGATGAAAGATCCGGACATTTCCTGCTGCACCGAAAAGTACCCGACGTTCATGGAAGTAACGTTGTGAAAGAAATGAGATCCCGAGGATGCATCCAGCGGATACCCTTCGAGGCTGGTTTCAACAATAACGCGTGCCGACGAGATCTGGGGCCATGCCACAGGTATTCCGATCCACCGGTCGCGGGTACCCCAGCGCCCCGGGCCAATGAGCAGGTACTGACGGTTTTGCCTGCGCATCGCTTCATTCAGGCTTTCAATCTCACCGGCCATTGCCACCGTTTCACGCTTATCGAAAACCTCCGGGTCAACAAAGATAACATCCGATACGTCGCTGATCAGTCCGTTACCCATGCCTCTTTCCGATAAAAGCAGTAGCTTCTCCTGATCTACGGTTTCAGGATCAAAACTGAAATCATCCAGACTTCCAATCAGTGGTTTAATCTGTAAAAGGTAAAACGAAGCCTTGTGTTCATGGTCGCGTGTAAGGTCAACAGCATATTCAATTTCCACCGGTGCCCCGAGAGCTTCCTTTACCACATCAAGCACGGTTTCAATCGTTTTGGCCAGCGGGATGTAATTGTATTTCAGGATGTCAGGGAAATTAACCACCCGTGGGCCGGCATGCGACAATCCCGGAACTATGCGGTGATTATCGAGATCGTAAACCGATGCCAGGTGCCGCAGCGTACCATGACGCTCAGCATCGGCAAGGTCCAGCCGGACCAAACCTGCCGTATCTCCCTCAAGCAGATTGATTTCCCTGCCTGAAAGATCCACCGCAAAAAAGTCAACCTGCGAATTCTTGTACTGATCGGCCGGTGTCATAATCTCTGTGGCAGGGTACCTGGGCGAAAAACGGTATGCCTTCCCGCCGTCAACCACCTGTTTGCCCAGTCCGAGCGCCATTACGGCAAATCCTTCTTCCGGCTTCATGTGAGCAAACGGGTAATAGTTGTACGACTGAGCCACCCCGCTGATGTGCGGATAATAACAGTCCTCATACTGCCTTCCTACTACCTCCTGTATCACCACCGCCATTTTCTCCTCTTCAATTTTATAGTGTATGGCTTCGATGTAACCTCTTGCAACAGCAGAATAGATGCTCGCATAAACCAGTTTTATGGCATCGGCAACCAGCTTCACCCGCACTTCAAACTCAGGATGATTGTTGGGAAGCAGGTAGGTCTCGAAAATCCCGGCAAACGGCTGCATCAGCGAATCTTCAAACAATCCCGACGAACGCACGGCAACCGGACCATTCAGCTGCTTCAGCAAAACCCGAAGCCGTTTCATAAGGGTTTCGGTCAGAGATGCTTCAAGGAAAAGACGCTTGATCCCCAAATGATCCAGACCCTCTATCGACTTATCGTACAGCTTATTCCGATCTATAAAATACTCAAACTCATCCGTACCCACAATGGATGTGATCGGCGTACGGATATTAATTCCGGGAAGCAGCTGCTGAAAGTCGAAATTATATATCAGCGTATTAACAAATGCCAGTCCCCTTCCTTTTCCTCCAAGCGAACCCGAACTCAGACTCACAACATTGCTCTCGTCGTTCAAAGCTGAATCTTCGAATGGGATTACTTTACCCTTGTTCTGCTCGTTCCTGAACTTCTGGATAACATCGATCAGGTAATTCCGGAGTCGTTCCGGGCTTTCAAAGTCGGTAACCTTTGCGGGATTTATAATTTTGGCGACCTGTATCTCACCCCTGGCCATCAGCCACAGCGAAAAGTGATTCCGCCGGGCATGATACAGCAACGACTCCTCCGGTATTACTTTCAGATACGACTCAAATTCCCGGAGCGTGCGTGCAATTGCAATCTGAACTCCTTCCTTGTCGCGGTATACAAAATTTCCGAATCCCAGGTAGTGAGTAATAAAACTTTTGAAATCCTGCACCAGGCTTTCGGAATTCTTATTAATGAAAGTAGTTTTTAATTCAAAAGCCATTTTTTCATTGACGGCATCGCTGGATTGTATGATAACCGGCAATTCACCTGCGATGCTTCTTGCATAACGCACCAGGTCGAAGCCTGCATTTTCGTCGGCCCTGCCCTTTCGGGGATACTTTACATCCGTTATAAGGCAAAGCATATAATCCTTATACTGATCAATCACCTGCCGGGCTTCTTCAAACGTTGAGGCAATCAGAAGTTTGGGTCTGGCCCGCATCCGTAGAACCTTATAAAGTTCATCGGTAGTAACATCTGCAATGATTCTGCGGGTTTGCTCCAGTACAATACTGTAAAGCAGCGGGAGGTATCGCGAATAGTACTGAGGCGAATCCTCCACCAGCAGGATTACGCGCACAAGCCCCACGCGCGTATCGTTTTCAACATTTATTCTGTCTTCAATAAGCTTGATCATCGCGAAGAAAACCTTGGATTCGCCGTTCCAGACAAAAATCCTGTCGACAAACCGGCTAAGCGGGTTTTCGTTGTAATACGACACATCGTTATTGTTGTTGAGCAGCAGAAAAATGGGTATATAGGGATATTCTTCCTTCACCTTTCTGCTCAGCACAAGGGGTGCGCGTTTTTCCACCCCCACCATAAATATGATAAGATCGTAATGTTTTGCCGATAAACGGGCAAAAACTTCCTCTTCCCCCGAAACGCCGGTAATCCGGGGCAGCGACGTCAGATTCAGCTGATGGTATTCACCCAGAACGTGTTCCGAAAACCTGCCCTCCTTCTCTATACTGTATGCATCGTAAAGATTGGCTACCAGAAGAATTTCCTTAACCTTAAACGGCATCAGGTCGTGGTAGATGTCCCGGTCGTAATTGCTTTTGTTCAGAAATTTCTGAAGCAGCTGCCGGCTGGCCACACGCGGAGTCTCTGCCTCCCCGCGTGCAGGCTCATCGGTTGCCTCACTCTTTTTACGAAGCAGCAAACGCGCCTCCTGGCTGTTCAGAAAACCGGCAATCATACTGGCCAGGTTTCCAATAAGGTGGCGTTCCTCTTTCAGAAAAGGTCCTTCATCGGCATCAACGAATTCGCGGGTATAAAACACTTCAATGCTGCCCTTGCGCCCGCTGATGGTTTCAAACTGCTGCCTCTGCACCCACTGACTTTCAGCAAAACCCGGCGAATGGTATTCAATACCATCAAAAGCGATACGCACCACAGTATAAGCAGGATACTGCCAGGCATCGGGAAAAATCATCGCCAGCTGCCGCAGCGTCTCATCCACCTGCTTGCCTTCTCGCAGAATCTGTGTGGTCTGGTTAATGGCCGACAGTTCTTTAAGTCGCTCCAGACGCTCATGCATCAGGCGCTTCAGATCCGGGTTATCGTCAGAATACTCTGTCATAGGCCAGTTTTTACCGATTAAAATTACAACATTGCCCGCAGCATTCGACACCATTGACTAAAAATCGCGGTTTACGTTCCGGTAACTGTTGATTTTTTTATCCGCTTTGCCTTAACTTAGCACAATAAATATTTACGCTTTGAATAAGGTCGAAATAATACTTGTCGACGATCATCGAATCGTATGTGAAGGACTGAAGTCTATGCTCAGCGATTCGGACGACATTACCGTGCTGGGATGTGTGCGAACCCTGCCGGAATTGCTGATCAAACTTAGAATTCTTACCATACACGTTATAGTTTTAAGCTGCTACGAACCGGGCGAAAACGATATCGAAATGATTCGGATCATTCAGCGTGAGCATCCGCAGATAAAAATTCTTATCCTGGCAATGACTGCTCAGGAGAGCTTTATCCTGAGAACCATGAAAGCCGGAGCTAAAGGTTTTTTAAGCAAAGATTCCGACCGCAGCGAACTCATCGAAGCCATTCTGACTCTTCGCAACGGCTACGATTATTACAGCAAACCCATTTCCGAAATAATACTCCGGAAATATCTCCATAATCCAGCAACCAACGGCATATTAAAAAACCAGCCGGCCGGACCTCTCAGCGAACGCGAAATGGAAGTACTTCGACTCTTTGCCGAAAGCTACACAAACCGCGAAATTGCCGACAAACTGTTTGTAAGCATCCGGACCGTTGAATCGCACAAAAACAACATCATGCGGAAGATCAACCTGAAAACAACGGTCGATATGGTGAAGTTTGCCATTAAAAACAACCTGATCGAGATCTGAATCCACTCCATATCCATATTCGGGAATCCTGTCCTCCGCCCATCGCTTAAGTAAAATACCGACCACCTTTGCGTGATTTACTGAAAATGGCCCAATGCCTTTATTTTTCAGGTAAAATGCTTGCATTCAATCGATTTTCTTTAAGTAATATTGAATCTGATTATAAATCATCCACCCAAAAAATCCGACACCATGGCTAACATTCTTGAACAAAAAGTTAACGATTTTATGGCAAAAATCATTGCCAAAAATCCGGGAGAAATCGAATTTCATCAGGCAGTACACGAAGTCGCCGAATCGCTCATCCCGTATATCGAAGAAAATCCAAAATACAGAGAAGCAAAAATTCTTGAACGTATCGCCGAACCCGAACGCATCATCATTTTCAGGGTACCCTGGATTGACGACAAGGGAGAAGTTCAGGTAAACCGGGGCTACCGGATCGAAATGAACAGTGCCATCGGCCCCTACAAAGGGGGATTGCGATTCCACCCGACGGTAAACCTGGGTATCCTGAAGTTTCTTGCGTTCGAACAGGTCTTTAAAAACAGTCTTACCACGCTTCCTATGGGTGGCGGAAAAGGTGGCAGCGATTTTGACCCTAAAGGCAAATCGGACAACGAGGTTATGAAATTCACCCAGAGTTTTATGACGGAACTGTTCAGGCACATAGGACCGGATACCGACGTACCTGCCGGCGACATAGGTGTTGGAGGACGCGAAATCGGATTTCTGTTCGGGCAGTACAAACGCCTGAAAAACGAGTTTACCGGCGTTTTAACCGGAAAAGGCAGGGAATGGGGCGGAAGCCTTATCCGTCCGGAAGCAACCGGTTACGGATGTACCTACTTCGCTGAAGAGATGCTAAAAACACACAGCGACAGCCTGAAGGGCAAAACCGTACTGATCTCAGGTTCAGGCAACGTTGCCCAGTATGCCGTGCAGAAAGTCACAAGCCTGGGCGGCAAAGTGGTAACGCTGTCCGACTCCTCCGGATTCATCCACGACCCGAAAGGTATTGACGAAAGCAAACTGGCCTATCTGATGAATCTTAAGAATGTGAAGAGGGGAAGAATCAAAGAATACGCCGACAAATACGGCTGCGATTACCACGAAGGAATGCGCCCGTGGGGAATCCGGTGCGATGTGGCACTGCCGTGCGCTACGCAGAATGAAATTAACGAACAGGATGCCCGGGCTTTGGTCGCTAACGGTTGCAAAGTGGTTTCGGAAGGCGCCAATATGCCTTCAACACCCGAAGCCGTTGAAATATTCCTCGGCAACAAATTGCTTTACGGACCCGGCAAGGCAGCCAATGCAGGTGGCGTCGCCGTTTCGGGCCTCGAAATGACACAGAACTCCATGCGTCTGTCGTGGAGCCGGGAGGAAGTGGACGCCAAGCTCCACCAGATTATGCGCGACATTCATGAAACCTGTGTAAAATTCGGAAAAGATTCCGACGGTTACATAAATTACGTAAACGGAGCCAACATCGGAGGATTTGTAAAAGTCGCCGATGCCATGCTTGCCCAGGGGGTTGTTTAAATATCCTGCTGCAAGCATCCGCTGGACAAATCCTTTCAGACGCCTGAATTCCGGGTAATTTCAAACAGCTTTTCAGCCGAAAATGCCCGGAGTTCAGGAAAAAAGGAGTCAAACTGACAACCGTAAAAAGCATACCGGTCTCTGAGTTCCACCGCAGCCTTCTCCATATTTGACTGGAATGCAGTTCGCCGGGCCATTCCATTGAGTGCCTGGTTAAGACCTTCAATCTCACGGTAATGCAATAGCCAGTTCCCCCGAATCATATAGGGAAGCATATGTTTTGTGCGGGTCGGAAGCACGGAGAAATTATCCATTAGGATTCCGTACATGCGTTTCGAAAACTGCTCAAGCGGCTCATCCATCCAGTTGTCCCATCCGGCAGCAAGGTAATGATCGAAAAACATATCCAGAACCACCCCGGCATATTTGCGGAAACCTGATCTGAGTTCCGTTACGGAATTCCTGACTACCGGATGGTTGTCGGTAAACTCATCGATGGCTTTATGCAGGATAATTCCATTCCGTATCTCTTCGGAAAACTGCTCCGAGAGTCTCCCTTTCACATGATCTGCAATAAAATTGCCGATGATGATTCCGCGTTCATTTCCCGAAAGGTAAAGGTGAGCAAGAAAATTCATACCCGGATTTTATGTTTTCAAACCTGCGAAGGATTTTCATCGTTTCAACGCAGAATTTTATCAGATTTTTATTTCTTCCGGCAGGCCTTACAACTCCTGTCAGCAACCGTAAATAACACATTCACCACCTGAAATGATTTACCATTGCATCAAAAATAAGACAAAATACGACAGGTCAATTATTACATGAATTATTGCATCTTATTGTTTTTGTGATATTTAAATCCTGACAAGCCCGAGAGATTAATGTGTATTTGAGTCAATTTCAAGTTTTAAGACGGCTTCCTGTTAATTAATTTTATTTTTATAGTTTTGCCCACTGTAGTAGTCAACCTTCCACTGCTGAAATTTAAAAACCTGATATAAATGCAAAAGTTATTATTACTGGGAGACGAAGCCATTGCGCAGGGTGCTCTTGATGCGGGGCTTTCCGGAATTTATGCCTATCCCGGCACACCGTCCACCGAAATTACAGAATATGTAATGCACTCTTCAGAAGCCAAAAACGGAAAAGTCGTTGCTTCCTGGGGTGCCAATGAGAAAACGGCAATGGAAGCTGCACTCGGCATGTCGTATGCCGGAAAGCGTGCAATGGTATGTATGAAGCACGTGGGGCTGAATGTTGCTGCCGATGCATTTGTTAACTCTGCAATAACGGGAGCCAACGGCGGTTTGATAGTTGTTGCAGCCGACGACCCTTCGATGCACTCATCGCAAAACGAACAGGACTCACGGTTCTACGGTAAATTTGCCCTTATTCCCATTCTGGAGCCCGGAAATCAGCAGGAAGCTTACGACATGGTTCATTACGGCTTTGAATTAAGTGAAAAATTCAGGATTCCGGTGATGATGCGCATTACTACCCGCCTTGCGCATTCGCGTGCCGGTGTTGCCCGTCTTGAACCCAAAGCTCAGAACGAAATACGCCTTCCCGAAAACCTGAAGCAGTTCATCCTGCTTCCGGCCAATGCCCGCAGACAATACAAACACCTGCTTGGAACACAGGCTGCATTTATCAGCGAATCAGAAAAATCTGCCTTCAACCGGCTGGTGGATCATCCCGACAAAAAACTGGGAATCATCGCCTGCGGACTTGCTTACAACTACCTGGTAGAAAACTATCCGGATCACAGCGTACCCCATCCGGTACTCCGCATCGGACAATATCCGCTGCCGGAGCATATGATACGCGGGCTTTATGATTCGTGCGACGCCCTGCTTGTTCTGGAAGACGGATATCCGCTGGTGGAAGAAATGATCCGTGGATTTATGAACAACGGCAAGCCCGTTATGGGACGTCTGGACGGCACCATTCCCCGCGACGGAGAGCTGAATCCAAACATTATTGCCCGTGCGCTCGGACTAACCGACACCCGCGGAAACGACATTCCGAAAATTGTCAGCAACCGCCCGCCGTCTCTTTGCAAGGGATGCCCGCACATATACAGCTACAATGCCCTTAACGAAGCTCTGAGCAGTCTGACAAAGGGAAGGGTATTTGCCGATATCGGATGTTATACTTTAGGTGCACTCGAACCTTTCGATGCCATCAACTCCTGCGTGGATATGGGAGCCTCCATAACCATGGCCAAAGGAGCGGCCGATGCCGGACTGGTGCCTGCCGTTGCCGTGATCGGAGACTCTACTTTCACCCACTCGGGAATGACCGGACTTCTGGATGCAGTTTTAGCTAAATCGCCCGTAACCGTGATGATTCTCGACAATGCCACCACTGCAATGACCGGAGGTCAGGATTCGGCTGCCGCCGGAAAAATAGAAGACATCTGTCAGGCCATCGGCGTTGAGAAGGAGCACATCCGCATCATTAATCCCCTGCAGAAATACCACGAGGAAAACCTGGCCATTATTAAAGAAGAACTGGCTTATGAAGGAGTTTCGGTGGTAATACCGCGCCGTGAGTGCATACAAACGGCTGCCCGCAGACTCAGGGAAATAAAAAAACAAAAAGAAACCAATAAAGCGGAGGCATAGGACCATGAAAAAAGACATCATACTCGCCGGCGTAGGAGGGCAAGGCATTCTTTCAATTGCAGCAACAATAGGAACGGCTGCCCTCAGCCAGGGCCTTAACCTGAAGCAGGCAGAAGTCCACGGCATGAGCCAGAGAGGCGGCGACGTCCAGTCAAACCTCCGCATCTCCGACGGCGAAATTGCGTCTGACCTTATTCCCATGGGAAAAGCAGACATGATTATTTCGGTTGAACCCATGGAATCGTTGCGGTATCTTCCCATGCTTTCGCCGGAAGGATGGCTTGTAACCAACACCAAACCATACATCAACATCCGGAATTACCCCGAAATGGATGCACTTATGGCCGAAATTAAAGCAACGCCCCGTCATGTTACGCTCGATGCCGACGAAATTGCACGGGAGCTCGGATCTCCAAAATCGGCCAATATGGTAATCCTTGGAGCTGCATCCCCATTCCTCGACATGGATTACACCTCCATTCAGAACGCAATCCGTGCCATCTTCCGCAAGAAAGGCGATGAGGTAATACAGGTGAACCTGGACGCACTGGAAGCAGGCAGGAAGCAGGCGATGCTCCAGACCGGACACAACGGTTAATTCAATTGCAATCCGGAATCCACCCAAACGTTCCGTTTTTATATAATATAGGACTTCCCGGCACCTCGAATCCCGGGAAGTCCTTTTTTAAAGCATCTATAAGCTATAAAATTGATCTCGCCGACATTGGGTATCCGGTAAGTGACCAATTTAACCGGCGATTAGTTCAATTTTCACATTTTTTAGGAACAATTTTTTAGTCTGCCATTGTTTTCCATGTTGAAATATTATTAGTTTTGCAATTGAAAGAGGAAAGTTTTGTCTAACCCTTAAAAATAATGCTTATGAAAAAACTGTTACTAATTGCGACTGCTGTTTGCATCAGTGCAGGACTTTTTGCACAGAAAAGTCCGGCCAAGGTTAAAGCAAATGTACCCGTAGCTACATTGCAAACAACCAATATTGATGAAGAAAGCATCGTACTGAAACCTTCAATGGTCAGCGCCATTCCCGCACCTGCAAACAGGGGGACTGCTGACATTACCATCGTTGACATAGGTACTTCTGCCAATGCTTTTGGTCTCTACAACGGAGGCCGTACTGCACTGTGGGCAGATCCCAACACCAACGCTGTTGCTTTCTTCCACCGTATGCTCACCCCCGGATCGGGCTATATTGCGTATGACATTTCAAAGGACGGCGGTAACACCTGGACCAACAACAACCAGATGTACATGCCTAGCCCTGCTCCTGCTGCCAATGCGCGTTATCCTCAGGGTGTTATTTACAACCCCGCCGGAAATACCGATCCCGACAATGCTTTTGTAACCGGTTTCTTCCCCATTCTTGACGGAAGCAACGGTACAGCAGGCAGCTGGGGTGGTTATGGCAGCGCCACAACCAAAATCAACGGAACCGGCAACTCACAGGTTAGCTGGCCTTCACGTCCTCCCATCAGGCACAATGTACCCGATGCGATGACCATCAACCCCGTAACCAATGACATCTTCATCGTTGATCCTTCACTCATCGGCGGCCTTGGCAACCAGTACGTTGACTCTCTCCTCATCACCAGGGGTGTTTTCAACAACGAAACCGGAGCCTACGAATTCGAACAGTCACTCCTGTATGCTCCTGTTATTGCCTACGGAACTTCAGTAGCTGACGTGCGCATTGCATTTGCTCCCGACGGGATGACCGGTTACATTATGACTCTCAGCGACAATGGCGAAGACCCGTTTGCCGCATCAAGCGCTTTCTATCCCATCCTTTACAAAACCATCGACGGCGGACTTACATGGGATGAAAACCCGATCACTGTTGCCCTCGGCGGCCCTGACGGCATCAATGGCATCGTGAACGGACTTCTTACCGACGATCTGATCGTTGAAATGTTCGGCGAAGCTGTACCCCGTGACGAGATTGTCTATACCACGGCTTTCACCAGCGACTTCGCAGTGGATATGAACGGAAATCCCGTTATCACAACCGTTATCGGAATCTCCGGGATACATTCATCAAGCCCGCAGGCATATTCAATCCTCTCAGCCAGCGGATTCATCGCTTCCTATAACATTTTCTCATGGGACGGCGGCGAAACATGGCTTGCAGAGAAGCTTGGACCGAATCTTCTTTCATTCCGCGGTGAGTGGGGCGATGTTTCGGAAGACAACCGCAACCAGCTGACTGTATCACCCGACGGTTCGAAAATGTTCTTCTCATGGCTCGATACACACTTCGAAGGAGCTACCGATAACACTCAGCCCGACATCTTCTGCGTTGGCTGGGACATCGCAACCAACAGCTATACCGATATTGTAAACGTTACCTTCCTCTCCGATGCATGGCTACAGGCTTTCATGGGAACCGCATCCTACTATGCTCTTGAAAACGCAGGCGAATACACCATTCCTTTCGCTTATCAGGACATGGATCCGACTGATCCCGGACTGCCCGTTCAGTACAAATACATCAAGGATTTCAAATTCACAGAAGCCGACTTCGGCGTTTGGGTAAATTCAGAAATTAAAGAAGCCAACGCTCTTGTTTCTCAGAACTATCCCAACCCGTTCAACGGAACTACCAGCATCAACGTGAAACTCAACAAGGCTGCAAACGTTAGCCTCGAGATTTACAACATCCTCGGACAGAAAGTTTATGAAATGCCCGCCCGTAATTTCGGAGAAGGCGATCACATCATCCAGATCAATGCCGCTAACCTGAAGTCAGGCATCTATACCTACTCAGTTATCGCAAACGGTGAGCGTACAAGCCGCCAGATGATGGTTAAATAATCTGACCTCATTTTATTAAAAAGGCCGCCCTGCGCGGCCTTTTTTTTAGTTTAAAATACACCATTACCAGACATTAAACCATTGCCGGGCTTTCTATCATTCCAATTTTACTCAAAACCAGGACACGACACTGCTCTCTAGAATGAACAAAATATTACGATAAACTTTTGGGAGTTGTTATGAAGCACATCCCTCTCCCGCATTTGAGGAATAAAAAATAAAACTCCCCTGATGGTTGACCCATTAGGGGTCTAATGCCGGAAAAGCCAAAACCCAGCCTCTTAACCTTAAAAATCGATCAAGCCAGGATTTTCTGAGCGGTAGAGAAGAACCAACCTGCCCGGTGCAGAGAGTTCACCATAAGAAATTCGTCGTACTAATTAACAGCGGGGATAAATGAATAAAACCCTGATGGTAAACGAATTTCACCCCGACGCGCTTCCAACCCCGCCGAACTCCCCATAGGGATAAAACACTCCGAACCTGTTCTATATTTCAGTGAAAAGCCGGCATGCGATTTCATACCTTCAGGCAGAATCCGAGTTCAAAGGCTAACAACTTTGGAACGCGCGAAGAGCTTTGAATCCGCTAAAAGGGCATAAATGTCAGTAAAAACAGATATTAACTCAAAAAATGGGAAGAATCGACTGTTTGACCGGCATATTGATTGAATCGAGTTTCCGAACAAGCATCAGCCGCTGACGATTATAATCTGCCAGGTAACCATTTTTAACGGGCAGTGCAGGTGGAGATTCCACCTTAAGCGGATCTACCGGTGCACCGTTTTTGTAGAATCTGAAATCGAGGTGAGGCCCGGTAGATAATCCCGAGCTGCCTACGTATCCGATAATCTGACCCTGACTTACCCTTGCTCCTGCCTTGATGCCGGGGCCATAACCGCTAAGGTGAAGATATGCAGTAGTGTAGGTGGAGTTATGACGGATTTTTACCATTCGGCCGGCACCTCCGGCATACCTTGCTTCAAGCACCGTTCCGCTGCCTACGCTGTGTACCGGAGTACCCTTGGGTGCAGCATAGTCGACCCCGTGATGCGGACGCCGGATGCGGAGCACGGGATGAAGACGGCTGTTTGAAAAGCGTGAGGATATCCGCGAAAATTTCAGCGGAGCCTTCAGAAATGCTTTACGCAGGCTCTGCCCGTTCTCATCAAAATAATCGGGTTCACCGTCCTGAATATAGCGGAAAGCAAAATTATCCTTACCCCCGTGTTTAAACCGGGCCGTCAGAATATTGCCCAGCCCTATCTGCTCGCCTTCAACCACAAGTTCTTCGTATACAACCGTAAACCCGTCCCCTGGCTGAACAGCATAAAAATCAATAGACCAGGCATAAATTTCGGAAAGTGCAACGGTAACATTCGGACTTGCTTTTGCGTCTGCCATGGCATTCCACAGGGAAGAGCTGATGGTTCCCGATGCCGAACGTATTCTGACTTCCACTTCCTTTTCGCCGGTGTGAATATGCAATGAATCGCCCGTCTCAAATACCACGTAACGTGTAGGGCTGTGTTCATATATAAAATACTCGGCTTTTTTGAGAGAATCGTTGCTGCACAAAACGGTATACTTGTTGCCTGCCCTGATTTTCCTGACATCAAAAATGCCGGCGGCTCTGGTCACCAGCAGCTCAACTGCCTGCGCCCCAACATTATAACGGTAGAGGATGGATGAAAGGTTTTCACCCTGTTTAACTACATCTTTAACCACATAGAATGAATCAATAACCATCCCGTACTCAATTCTGGGCTCAGGCTCATAAACATTTTCAGGCTCAGGGGCTTTTCGCAGTGCCGACAGATAGTAGTCAACCGTAAATGTAAGAATAACTGCCACACCTATAAGAACAGCAGCCTCAATCAATCGTTTCCGGGTAATTATCTTCATTCATGTAGTATTTTTTGAATCTTTTACGTCGACCAGCTTTTGCTGTTGTTGGTAAATTCGCATCCAAAGATTATTATTTAGGGATTGGTCCGGTTTATTCACCTTCTTTTACCTGATTCCGCGTATCCATTGGTATAACGGTCGCTTTCTGGCTTTCACCGGGAGTATTAAAGAGGTAGCGGTAAGTAATATGCCGTTTTGCAAAATCAGAACCTACCGACTCATGTAATTGCTTCATTTTGGGGTTGAAATCACCAACCCACGACAGCTCGACTTCCGTATACCAGGGACGTTTGTTCATCACTTTTTCCATATGCCAGAAAATGGCCGATTCAATTCCCGACTTCTGGTACTTTGGTCTCACTCCCATCACGGTAATGCGGGTTCGGGTGAAAACGTTGCGTCTGCTGAAGTACCAGAATTTAAGTTTACCCCATAGGTGCAACTTACCGTTCAGGAAGCGGAAAATCTGATTGGCATCGGGTATCATCACCAGAAAAGCAGCGGGATTTTCATCCACATAAGCAAACCAGATGAACTCTTCATCCATGATAGGCTTCAGCTCATGGAGCGATTTTCGCAGGTCGTCGGGGTCAATAGGAGTAAAATTCTCATGAAACTGCCATGCATCGTCGTAAATGCTTTTAAAATCGGCGATAAACTTTCCGCTGTCTTTCCAGTTAAAATGCCTGAAGCTGTAACCGGGTTTTTGCCTTACCCAGTCGGCAATTTTCCAGAACCTTTCCGGAAAAGGCTTTCGCAGGTTCAGATGATTGGTCACCTGATCGAAGTAAGGTCTGAAGCCGTAATCCTCGAAAAAACCTTTATAATAAGGCGGATTGTAGTTCATCCCGAAGCTTGGAGGCATAAAACCTTCCACAAGCAATCCCCAGAAATTATCGTTCTCCCCAAAATTTATCGGGCCATCCATGGCTTCCATTCCTCTTTCCTTCAGCCATGCCTTGCAGGTATCGAACAGCAGAAAGGCAGCCTTTTTGTCGTCAATACATTCGAAAAAACCCATCCCGCCGGTGGGTTGCGGAAAGTTATATGCCTTTTTGCGGTTGATAAAAGCGGCGACCCGTCCGATAGCTTTATGGCTGTTGTTGAACAAAATCCAGCGAACTGCTTCACCGTGGCTCCAGAAAACATTGACTTCCGGATTGAAAATACCTTCCACCATAGTATCGGGTGGGCACACCCAGTTCGGATCGTTGAGGTACAAATCGCGGGCAACATTCAGGAATGTCCGGGCTGAACGTTTGTCGGTAACTACTTTGAGATACATATGCCGGTATTTTCAGATTACACAAACCACAAAGGTAAGGAGTTTCGCCGTTTTGCCCCGATAAAAGTAAAACCTGTCCGTTTTCGCCGGCCAAACGAAGATTGTTGACCGCAAATCGCTAATTTTGCACGAAACTGCAATCAGGTGAAGAAACTTTATCGGCTGATCCTCCGTTCGTATCTGGGGCCCCTCGTCCTGACTTTTTTCATTGCCCTGTTCATTCTGGTCATGCAGTTTTTATGGAAATACATCGACGACCTTGTAGGGAAAGGGCTGCAATGGCAGGTTATCGGAGAACTATTGTTCTACGCATCCACAACTTTTGTCCCCCTGGCTCTCCCGCTTGCCATCCTGCTCTCCTCGCTGATGACCTTCGGTAACCTTGGGGAGCGGTATGAACTGGTTGCCATCAAATCGGCCGGAATTTCCCTGCGCAAGGTCATGAAACCTCTTGTAATCCTTTCGGTAGGCATCAGCATCTTTGCCTTTTTCTTTTCCAACAACATCCTTCCGGTTGCAAACCTGAAGTTTAAAAGCATCCTTTACGACGTCAGGCAGCAAAAGCTGTCGTTAAACATCCGTGAAGGTATTTTTTACGACGGCATTGAAGGATACGTGATGCGTATCGGCAAAAAAGACAAGGACGGCATTACCATTCGCGATATAATGATATACGACCACTCCTCACGAATGGGTAATACAACCGTAACCCTTGCGGAATGGGGAAAAATGATTCAGAGCGAAGATGGAGCAACCCTGGAACTCACGCTGTTCGACGGATACAATTATGACGAAAAAACGGATAAGCGCAACGAAACGAAACGACCCTTTCAAAGGACATATTTCTCAGAACAATACCGGCTTTTCGATCTTTCTGACTTTAAAATGATGCGGACCGACGAGGAATTATTCCGCAACCATTACCAGATGCTCAACCTTGATCAGCTCGGGAAAGCCGGAGATTCGCTGCGAAAGGAAAACCAGGTGAGAACCACCGGACTTTTGCGTTCAACGGAAATGAGTTATTTCTATCACAATCAGCTCGATTCGGTTCATTTCGCCAACATCCCCGATACCATTCGGCAGATATCCAATATCCCTGCTTGCGACAGCCTGACAAAAGCAGAGATGCTGCAGGTATACGATATGGCTATGAACTCTGCCCGCAATACACGAAGCAATGTAGAGTTTAACAGAGCCGACATGGATGCCCGAAATGTACTGCTCCGAAAGCACCAGGTGGAGTGGCACCGGAAATTTACCCTTTCAATTGCATGCCTGGTTTTGTTTTTCATCGGAGCACCCCTCGGTGCGATCATCCGTAAAGGCGGACTGGGACTTCCGCTGGTAATATCCGTGGTGTTTTTCGTTATATACCATGTAATTTCGATGACCGGAGAAAAATCGGTTAAAGCAGGCAATATGGATCCATTTCTGGGGATGTGGCTTTCATCGATAGTTTTGCTTCCTCTTGGAATCCTGCTTACGCTGAAGGCAACAACGGACTCACCCCTGTTTGATCTGGACTCGTGGAAGAAATTCATGTTTACCCTTTTCAGTAAAAAATCCCGGTAAGCATAACAACTTAACTCCCTTGCGGATATGAAAATCCTGCTGCTCTGTAATAAATCGCCCTGGCCTCCGAAAGAAGGAGGACCTATAGCCATGAATGCCATGGCAGAAGGATTGATGGCTGCCGGGCACACAGTACGGATAATTGCCATCAACAGCAACAAATACAGCGTTGATCCTGCTTCCATTCCGGAAGATTACCGGGCAAAGACAAAAATACAACTGGTTGATATCGACTTGCGTATCCGGCCCTTGCCGGCACTGAAATGTATGGTCTCCAACCGTTCCTACCACGTTGCCCGTTTTATTACCGAAGGATTCGCCAAAATACTGGAGCAATCATTAAAAGAAGAAACCTTCGACATCATTCAGTTCGAAACACTTTTTACCACACCCTACATCTCCCTTATACGATCCCTTTCGCAAGCCCGTTTGGTACTCAGAGCGCATAACATTGAACACCTGATCTGGGAGAGGATGGCATCGGGATGCCGTAATCCGCTGAAAAAGTTCTACCTGCGGCATCTTGCCCGTACGCTGAGGGAATACGAGCTTTCCACACTGCAATCCGTTGACGGTATAGCTGCCATAACCGGACACGATGCCGGCTGGTTCCGCATGCAAGCTCCAGGTTTACCGATAATCGATATACCGTTTGGAATTGATCCCGGTAAAAAAGATGAAGCAGTAAACACTTTGCCGCAGAAATTGACGCTTTTTCATCTCGGCTCCATGAACTGGCTGCCCAATCTTGAAGGAATACGCTGGTTTATTGAAAACGTATGGCCAGGTGTGCATGCACGGCATCCCGAACTCGAATTCCGCCTTGCCGGCAGAGCAATGCCTTCAGGCATTACGCAATTAAAAATCCCCGGCATTGTGATTGACGGTGAAGTTGAAGATGCAGGTGCCTATATGAGAGACAATTGGATCATGATTGTCCCCCTCTTCTCTGGCAGCGGTATACGGATTAAAATAATCGAAGGGATGCTGGAGGGAAAAACCATCCTTACCACCCCGGTAGGAGCAGAAGGAATACAATACACCGATGGCAAGGATATTCTGATCTGCCGCAATGCAGAGGAATATGCCGCTGCCATCAACCGCTGCCTGGGCAACCATCAACTGGTTGACACCATCGGCAGAAATGCCCGTGAACTTGTAGTCAGGAGCCACAATAACAATGAACTGATGAAGAGGCTCACTGAATTCTATTCTACTCTGTAAGCTAATCCTATTTTATTACCTTTGCCATGAGGCTGATGCTGCCCTCAACCTGGCCGATTTGGCTTACCATCGCCGCAAAACGGTATGGCACATCGGAATGCAGGCGGAGAGACCGCAAATGCCCGACAGGGTAAACTTGCTTTCAATAACCCCTTTGACGCGAGCCCGATGGCTTTATTTATGGCATGAAACTACTTGTGATTCTACCGCGGTTTCCATACCCTACAGAAAAGGGCGATAAACTGAGGGCATTCCATCAACTCAGAATACTGTCGCAGCAGCACCGGATTATTCTTTGTGCCATCAGCCACCAACCCGTAAGCCGGAAGCAGCTTGATGCAGTAAAACCTTACTGTTCGGAAATTCATGTTATCAGGCAGAGAAAGATACAGGTTGTATGGAATCTTTTCCGGGCACTTTTCTGCGGCTGGCCATTCCAAACGGGCTATTATTACTCTGCAAAAGCCAGTAATAAGATAAAAAAAATAATCAGAGACGAAAAGCCCGGTCACATCTACTGCCAGTTGCTGCGAACAGCGCTATATGCAATTGATGAGTCCACCCCGAAAACCATCGACTTTCAGGATGTCTTTTCCAAGGGCATTGAACGCCGGATTCCGCTGGCCGGGCCGGTTATGAAACAACTATTAAGACTTGAATACCGGCGTTTGTTGCGGTTCGAAGCCTTCGTTTTCAACCGTTTCGACAATAAAACGATTATATCGGGATCAGACCGCGATTTCATACCCCATCCCGAAAGGGAGAAAATCCTGATTGTCCCAAACGGAGTGGATCATGAGTTCTTCAAACCCATGGATAAACCCATGACGCATGAGCTGATCTTCACCGGAAACATGGGATATCCTCCAAACATCAATTGCGCTGAATACCTGGCCGTCAAAATATTGCCGATCATACACCGCGAGTTGCCGGGAGTGCGGCTGATGCTTGCCGGAGCAACGCCTTCCCCGAAAGTAAGAAACCTGGCCTCGAAACATGTTACGGTAACGGGATGGGTCGACGATATCCGGGAATGTTATGCAGGCGCATCCGTATTTCTGGCACCCATGCAAATTGGTACCGGTTTGCAGAACAAATTACTTGAAGCCATGTCGATGAGGCTTCCTTGCATAACATCTTCCCTGTGCAATTATGCGCTCAAAGCCAAACCCGGCAGTGAAATTCTTATTGGCGACTCGGCAGAAGAAGTTGCCAGGCATGCCATCAACCTGCTGAAAGACCAAGAAAAAAGCAGACAACTGGCAACATCCGGATATGACTTTGTACACAGGAACTACAGCTGGAGCGGAGCAACCAGAGGACTGCTGGAAGTTTTAAAATAATTAAAGCCATGTAAATCTATGAAGTGTACCCTTTTAAAATGAAGAGGCACCAGAATTACCGGCAAAACGTAATAAAAATTGCGACTCTGCCCGATAACAATCCGGACTTATGCCCTGAAGGTTCAGTTTTTTTTCAGTCCGGGCCGTTACAATAAGCATTCCCGCAAATTAATTGATATACTGCTCAATCATATGCCAGACAGAAGGTTTTACGTTATTCTAATCATACTTTTCTCCCTTACCGGGATGTTTATCAGTATTCAGGGAATGGCGTCAGCATCCAAACTATCGTCTGAAATGGAATCCAGGCTGGCGGCAGCCGCGCGACTTGCCGATCATTTGCCGGAAAAAGCTGTAACTCTTGCCACGGAATTATTAAATGAATTATCGAAACCATCCGACAAGGCTGCAAGAGCAAGAATATTCAAAATCCTCGGAGCAGCTCATTACAACCTTGGCAATGAACGCCAGGCTATGGAATATTATGAACAAGCCCTGCACATATACAGAGAAGAGAAAGACAGGATTGGCATAGCTTCCGTACTCAACAACACCGGTCTGATCCGCGAGACGCAGGGCGATTACAGCGGAGCACTCAAACGGTATAACGAAGCCTCGGAAATCTTTACCGATGAAAATCGCGAAAAATACCTCGCGCTAACGATCACCAATATCGGAAACGTATATTACACACTGGGCCGTTACGACAAAGCCCTTGATTACCTGAGTCAGGCACTGCGCCTGCACGAACATTCAGGCGACAGTTCCGGGCTTTCAAAATCCTACAACAACATAGGCAATATCTACCTGAGCCTGAAAGACTACCAGACGGCTTTGAGCTATTACAGCAGAGCCCTTGAAATCAATAAAAAATTAAAAAATCTTCCAAGCCTTTCAACCAGCTACAACAACATCGGCCTGGTTTATCAGGGCCTGGAAATGCCGGAAAAAGCCATAGAGTTCAACCGCCTGGCCCTTGAACTTTCACGCAAAATCAACGACAGGGCAGGCATTATTTACAGCCTGGTAAATACTGGCAACATATACCTTGAACAGGGAAACACCGATCAGGCTGCTATCTACTTCCAGGAAGCATACAGGATTTCAAGTGCAAAAAAAGAAGGATTCACGCACACTACGGTACTGCAGGGGCTTGCAGGATTGCGCAACCTGCAGCAAAAACCGGATGAAGCCATACCACTGTATAACGAAGCCCTCGCCTTTGCAGAAAAAACCGGATCGCTCTCCCTTCTTGGCAATCTTTATCTCGGACTGGCCGAATCGTGGAACCTGAAAGGAGATACAGATAAGGCATACAATTTCATGCTAAAGTACAGCAGGGTTGCCGACAGTTCATACGACAGGGAAAGCAACGAGCGTCTCAACCGCCTCAGAGTCAGCTTTGAATCGGAACGCACCGAAAAAGACAATCAGCTGCTCAGACAACAAAATATTTACAGTCAGCTGGCATTGAAGCGTCAGCAGACAATTCGCAACCTGCTGATAATAATATCGGTTATTATTATTGCCTCTGCCCTGTTTCTGTTATCACTTTATCAGTCGAAAAAGCGGAAAAACAAACTCCTGGCCACGCAGAATGAACAAATCGTAAGACAAAAGGAAGAGCTGGCATTGTTATACAAACAACAGTACAAGCTGAACGAAACCAAGAATAAATTCTTCAGCATTGTTGCGCACGATCTTAAGTCGCCGTTTCAGTCAATTCTCGGATTTTCGGAACTGCTGAGTTTTGAATACGAGAATCTGGACGAAAAACAACGCCGTGATGCCGCCCACAGCATACATAAGGTTTCCGTTGACACGTTCAGGCTGATTGAAAATCTTCTTGAATGGGGACGTGCGCAAAGCGGTGGGGCCAGAGCCGTGTTTAAGGTTTTTAATGTCAGAGACACTGTATTGAATACTCTTCCGGTGTTCGAACCACAGATACAGAACAAAAAACTGCAGCTAACCTACGACCTTCCGGAACAGATGCAAGCCTATGCTGACCCCGATATGATTATGGCAGTAATCCGGAACCTGATTTCAAATGCAGTAAAATTCAGCCCGCCCGAAGGCACCATTCATCTGAATGCAACACAAAACAAAAACTCGGTAAGAATATCGGTAAAAGATTCGGGCAACGGAATACCTCCTGAAATTAAACAACATCTTTTTACACTCGACCCTAAGGTGCAAAGGGCAGGAACAATGGGAGAACGGGGCACAGGACTCGGACTTACCCTATGCCACGACTTCATGAGTCTTAATAAAGGCAGCATATCGGTCGAAAGCGAACCGGAAATGGGGAGCACCTTTACCATTGTTTTGCAGCACAAGCCCGCAACGACCAACAGTGAGTCTTGAGTGCGCACTAACTCCCTGACTATCATATTTCAACATAATCATTTCTGAGTGTTCGCTTTTGAGTTTAATACCGGCAACTGAACATGCCGGGTTGGCTGAATATGGTAAAAAATGCCTAAGTTTGCCGAAACTCAATACCATTCGCATGTCAGACGATAAAAAGATCATTTTCTCTATGGTAGGGGTTGGAAAAGTAATTCCTCCCAACCGTCAGATTCTTAAGGATATCTACCTTTCATTCTTCTACGGTGCCAAGATCGGCATCATCGGACTCAACGGATCGGGTAAGTCAAGTCTGCTTAAAATCATTGCCGGGTTGGATAAAAGCTATACCGGGGAAGTGGTATATTCGCCAGGATACTCCGTCGGTATGCTGATGCAGGAGCCCGAACTCGACAACAGCAAAACCGTAAGAGAGATTGTGGAAGAGGGTGTTGCTGAAACGGTCGGACTTCTGAAAGCTTACGAAGAGGTTAATAACCGCTTTGCCGAGCCTATGAGTGATGACGAAATGAATGCGCTTATTGAAGAACAGGGAAGGCTTACCGAACTTCTCGATCAGCACGATGCCTGGGAACTGGATACCAAACTCGAACGGGCAATGGATGCCCTTCGCTGTCCCGAACCGGATCAAAACGTTAAAACGCTTTCGGGTGGTGAACGACGCAGGGTAGCTTTATGCAGGCTTCTGCTTCAGGAACCCGACATTCTGCTCCTCGACGAGCCTACCAACCACCTTGACGCCGAAAGCATCGACTGGCTGGAACAACACCTGAAACAGTATAAAGGAACCGTAATTGCTGTCACCCACGACCGTTACTTCCTCGACAACGTTGCGGGCTGGATCCTGGAACTCGACCGTGGTGAAGGCATTCCCTGGAAAGGAAATTACACTTCCTGGCTCGAACAGAAATCGAATCGCCTGGCTATGGAAGAGAAAACCGAAAGCAAACGTCGTAAGACACTTGAACGTGAACTGGAATGGGTGCGCATGGCTCCAAAAGCCCGGCATGCCAAATCAAAAGCCAGGCTCGCCGCTTACGAACGCATGATGAGCGAGGATGTAAAACAAAAAGAAGAAAAGCTCGAAATATTTATTCCCAACGGACCAAGACTCGGTAACAAAGTGATTGAGGCTAAGGGTATTTCGAAAGCTTTTGGCGATAAACTGCTCTTTGAAAACCTCAGCTTTACCCTTCCTCCTGCAGGAATTGTCGGCATTATCGGTCCCAACGGAGCCGGAAAAACCACCCTTTTCAGGATGATCATGGGAATTGAGAAACCCGACTCAGGCGAGTTCTCCATCGGCGAAACCGTAAAACTCGGATATATTGATCAGGCTCATTCCGAAATTGACCCCGAAAAATCGGTTTGGGAAGTAATCTCCGAAAGCAACGAAAATCTGCAGATCGGCGGCAGGCTATTCAACTCCAGAGCATACGTAGCCCGTTTTAACTTCAGCGGTGCCGACCAGGGAAAAAAAGCCGGCGTACTTTCGGGCGGAGAGCGCAACCGCATGCACCTGGCACTAACCCTGCGCTCGGAAGCCAATGTTCTGCTCCTCGACGAACCCACCAACGATATAGATGTTAACACCCTCAGAGCCCTTGAAGAAGGTCTTGAAAATTTCGCCGGTTGCGCCGTAATCATTTCGCACGACCGTTGGTTCCTCGACCGCATCGCCACCCACATTCTGGCTTTTGAAGGCGATTCTCAGGTGGTATTTTTCGAGGGTGGATACACGGAATACGAGGAAAACCGGAAGAAACGACTTGGTAACGACACACCGCACCGTATGCGTTACAAAAAACTAAAGGTTTAATTTCAATGCTTCTGTTCAAACAGACAGAAGCATTGGATGTCAGGTTATTCAAAAAATATATGCAAAGTTTTTCCCGCGACACCGGAACCATGGCCTTTTCTTCCGGATGGATGGCTGTACCGGCCGGAATCATTGAAATCAAACGCACTTACGGATGAAAAAGATCGGCAAGGAACTCCTGGATCTGCTGACGGCCAAAGCCAGGCAAACGGCCCGGCTGCGAATGAACCACAACTTTCACGATGGACCTCTAGATCCGCTTCAGCGCTTGCTTAATGCCATGGAGCCGGGAACTTACATAAGGCCGCATAAACACGAAAATCCCGACAAGCGTGAGGTTTTCTTTGCCATGCGGGGAACGCTTTGCGTGGTACAGTTCGACGATAAAGGAAACATAACCGACCATGCCATTCTTAAACCGGGAAGCGGGATGTATGCTGCAGAAGTGGCCGAACGGACCTACCATACCGTGCTGTCGCTCGAATCGGGTTCGGTAGGCTATGAGGTCAAGGACGGACCCTATAATCCGCTGGATGATAAAGACTTCGCCAAATGGGCTCCCGAAGAGTATTCGCCGGAAGCACCTGCATATCTCCGGTCGCTGACCATTAAGCTAAACTTGCAGTGAGTCTGAATTTGCGTAATTTTGTCGCAGCAATATCCGCAGTTCCGGCTCCGGAATTGCATCCATACCAAAATAACTCACTATGAGTATAACCAAACCCTCTGTTCCGAAGGGAACCCGCGATTTTACGCCCCTCGAGATGAATCGCAGGAATTATATTTTCCATACCATCCGCTCCGTTTTCGAGAAATTCGGATATCAGCCGATTGAAACACCGGCTATGGAAAACCTGAGTACACTTCTGGGAAAATACGGCGAGGAAGGCGACCGGCTGTTGTTCAGGATTTTAAACTCGGGCGATTTCCTTTCGGGAATTGAAAACAACAACTTATCGGATATTTCTTCAGCAGCCCTCACATCCAAAATCAGCGAAAAAGGACTCCGGTACGACCTTACGGTTCCGTTTGCACGCTTCGTTGTGCAGCACCGTAACGAGATCACATTCCCGTTTAAACGCTTTCAGATTCAGCCGGTATGGAGGGCCGACCGGCCTCAGAAAGGAAGATACCGTGAATTTTACCAATGCGATGCCGATGTAGTGGGATCCGACTCCCTGCTCAACGAAGCCGAGCTTCTGCTTATTGCCGGACAAATATTTAAGAAACTCGGCATCCGTATTGTAATTAAACTCAACAACCGTAAGATACTTTCTGGCATAGCGGAACTGATCGGACATCCCGACAAGCTGACCGATATCACCGTTGCCATCGATAAACTCGATAAGATCGGTGCAGATAAGGTAAACGAAGAGCTGGATTCCAAAGGAATAGATGCCGGTGCAATAGAAAAACTTCAGCCGGTTTTGAACCTAAGCGGCACCTACGAAGAAAAAATGAATGCACTGCAGGTTCTGCTGTCCCATACCCGGGAAGGTCTGAAAGGCATTGAGGAGATCAGGACTATTTTTAGCTTGACTAGTGTTATGGATATTGATTCTCCGCTCGAGCTGGATCTGACGCTTGCCAGAGGATTGAATTATTACACCGGAGCCATCATCGAGATCAAAGCCCAGGATGTCTCAATGGGCAGCATCAGCGGAGGCGGAAGGTACGACAATCTTACCGGCATATTTGGTCTTCCGGGGGTTTCAGGGGTCGGCATCTCGTTTGGTGCTGACCGGATTTACGATGTTATGAACGAACTTAATCTCTTTCCTGCCGGATCGTCCGTCACCACAAAAGCAATGCTCGTGAATTTCGGAGGAGATGAAGAAACTTACTCCGTTCGAATTGCCTCCGAACTCAGAGCCGCAGGAATCAATACCGAAATATACCCGGATAACTCCAAACTAAAAAAACAGTTTGCCTATGCCGATGCCAACAAGATTCCATGGGTAGTAATTATTGGTGAAGAAGAAAGAAAGCATGACAATGCCATTCTGAAAAATATGGAAAGCGGTGAGCAGCTGACGCTTCCGGTTTCGCACCTTTCATCCCATATCCGCTAACCATGTTTATTCGCTGGAACCTGCGCTTCAAGGTAAAAATCAACCGAAGCGGCCTAACCTTTAAAATGGCTCGCTTTTGATTATTTCTACGGTTGATTACGAACTTATAAAACACAATTCTATGAATTCATTTGCAATTGGTTCAGAACCCCTGAACCTGAATATTATTGAACAGATCATGGGCAGTAATGCCACGCTTACCATCTCCGTGGAGGCTGCCGGCCGAATCAGCCATTGCAGGCAGTACCTCGATAACAAGCTTGAAAACCACAGCGACCCCATTTACGGCATTACCACGGGATTCGGATCCCTCTGCAATATCAGCATTTCTGAAAACGATCTCAGCAAACTGCAGGAAAACCTGGTTATGTCGCATGCCTGTGGCACCGGAGAAGCCATACAGGATGAGATTGTCCGGCTGATGCTGCTGCTCAAGGTTCACGCCCTCTCGTCGGGAAATTCCGGCGTTCAGGTAAAAACTGTGCAACGCCTGCTTGATTTCTATAACCACAACACCCTGCCGGTCGTTTACGAACAGGGATCTCTGGGCGCTTCGGGCGACCTGGCTCCTCTGGCGCACCTTTGCCTGCCGTTGCTTGGCATGGGTGAGATGAGGCACAATGGTCGTATCGTATCGTCACGTAAGGTTCTTAAAGAATTCGGATGGGAGCCTATTACCCTTCAGTCAAAAGAAGGCCTCGCATTGCTGAATGGAACTCAGTTTATGAGTGCACATGCCGTTTATATACTGTTAAAAGCCCGAAAACTGAGCCAGTTCGCCGATATCACCGGAGCCATCTCGCTGGAGGCTTACAACGGACGCCCCGACCCGTTTATGGAGCAGCTTCATACTATAAGGCCACACCAGGGGCAGATTGAAACAGCGCGTAACTTCCGCAACCTTCTTAACGGCAGCAGGCTCATCCTGCAGGAGGGTAAAAAAGTTCAGGATCCGTATTCTTTCCGCTGTATCCCACAGGTTCATGGAGCAGTAAAAGACACCATTGCCTATTCAGAATCGGTAATTCTAACCGAAATAAACTCCGTTACCGACAATCCGACCATTTTCCCCGACGAAGACCTGGTATTGTCGGGCGGCAACTTCCACGGCGAACCCCTGGCGTTTGCTCTTGACTTTCTGGCAATTGCCCTGGCCGAACTCGGAAATATCTCCGAAAGACGTGTTTACAGGCTAATAGCCGGCCAAAGGGGATTGCCTGAATTTCTGGTTGCAAAACCGGGACTGAATTCAGGTTTTATGATTCCCCAGTACACGGCTGCCAGTATCGTAAGTCAGAATAAACAACTTGCCACTCCCTGTTCCGTGGACTCCATTACCTCTTCCAACGAGCAGGAAGACCACGTAAGCATGGGAGCCAATGCCGCAACAAAAACCCTGAAAGTAGTCAACAACCTTGAAAAACTTATAGCCATCGAACTATTCGCAGGCACTCAGGCACTCGAATTCAGGGATGCGGCAGCAACGTCCCCGTTCCTGAATGCGTTCATTTCGGAATACCGCCGATTGGTTCCGTTTATTAAAGACGATACCGTTATGTACACCGAAATCTCAAAATCCATAGAGTTTCTGCGTCAGGTTGAGATCGATTTTCCGGAATAGGGAAAGCAATTTATAAAAGAGCCGGGTATTTTTATCCGGTTTTTTTTTGTGATTTCCCTGCTTTTGTATTCCTTTGAAGTACAAACCCGTAACACACAACGCCATGGCACTCATCATCACAGGAAACGGCCTCACCATCAACGATGTAGTAGATGTAGCCCGAAACAAAAAGAAGGTTGACCTTCACCCCGGTGCCATCCACCGGATTCAGGAATGCCGTAATATGCTCGAAAGAAAGATAGAAGCTGGAGAGATTATGTACGGTGTTAATACCGGCATCGGCGAATTTTCGGAAGTCGTTCTGAATGAGGATCAGGTCAAAGATTTTCAGAAATACCTTATATACAACCATGCTGCCGGCATCGGAGATCCCATGCCTGAAGAGCACGTACGCGGAGCCATGCTTGGAAGAATCAACGTACACGCTCATGGCAACTCAGGCGTTCGACCCGACATCACCCTTACTCTGGTTGAAATGCTGAACCGGGGAGTAACACCTTATGTTTGCCAGAAAGGATCGGTTGGAGCCAGCGGCGACCTGGCGCCAATGTCGCAGATTGCATTACTGATGATGGGCGAAGGCAAAGCATATTACAAAGGAAAGCTGCTCGACGGTAAAGAAGCCATGGATAAAGCCGGGATTCCCATACCGGGCTTGAAAGCCCGCGACGGACTGGCAACCATCAACGGAAGTAATGTGCTTACTGCAATGAGCGCTATTTTTCTGTACGATGCCAACAACTGGCTGAAGCAGGCCGAAATTGCGGCAGCCATGTCTCTCGAAGCCCTGAAGGCCAATATGCGTCCGTACAATTCTCTGCTTCATGAGGTCCGTGGATTCAAAGGTGCTGTAAGAAGTGCCAACGCCATCCGCAGAATGGTTGAGGGTGGCGACCTGGCCGAAAACAGAATCAAATGCAAGGTTCAGGATGCCTATTCCATGCGTTCAACGCCGCAGGTGATCGGTGCTGCACACGATGCACTGGCCTGGGCCAGCTCGCAGGTAGAAATAGAGCTCAACGGCGTTGGCGACAATCCCATCTTTTTCCCCGATAAAAACCTACAACTTTCAGGAGCTAACTTCCAGGGAACACCGGTAGCCGTGCCCATGGATATGGCCGGATCTGTTATCACCATGGTAAGTGTGATGTCGGAACGCCGCATGAATCGTCTCAACAACCCTGCACTCAGCGTGGGCCTGCCCGCATTCCTGACAAAAGGAGCAGGAATGTTCTCGGGACTGATGCTCAGTCAATACACCGCCGATATGCAGATCGTGGAACAAAGGATACTGAGCATGCCGGCTTCCATACAATCAATCCCGGCTGCCGCCGATCAGGAAGACTTTGTATCGATGGGCATGAACACCGCACTTAAAAACAACACAATCCTCGACAACGCTTACGGCATCCTGGGAATTGAGCTGATGGCCGCAGCTCAGGCTCTGGATTTCAGAGAATATAAATTCGGAACGGGAGTCACCAAAGCACATGAAATAATTCGCCGCCATGTTGAATTTCTCGACATCGACCGACCACTGTATAACGACCATAACACCATGAAGGCACTGGTAAAATCCTGCGAAATACTAAATGAAGTTGAAGCCTGTATCGGGTCACTCGAATAAACCCGGTTAAAATTATCTGTAACGGACTTTGCTGGCTAAGCAGCAAAGTCCGTTACTTTGCAACTTCTATTCAAAGAAAAATCAAATGGAAGAGAACCAGGATATCCCAAAACCAGGCGTAACAAAACCCGGCACAAGACCTCCAACATTAAGTCTGCTTTGCATTCTGACGTTTATTGGAAGTCTCGGATCTGCCATGTCTTCATTTTTCATTGCCTTGGCATACAACATTATGCCTGAAGCCATTGTGCAATCGGGGATCCCCGAAGCTGAGCAGATGCTGGCCCTGGTGCAAACAGCCGGCCGCAACTTCTTTATCCTGTTCGGAGGATTAAACCTGGTTTCCTTTGCCGGAGCACTAATGATGTGGAAACTCAACAAGAAGGGTTTTCATGTATATACACTGGCACAACTTCTTATGCTCACACTACCTCTTTTAATGATAAACGGATATCGGTCTCCCTGGTCATCTCTGCTGCTTACAACTACTTTTATTTTTGCTTATGCTATAAATACCCGATTTATGAAGTAGATGAGGCCGGAAAGCCTTATGTTTTAAACAAAATTGACATTTTTTTCAACCACATATTGACATTTAGGTATATTATTGCTTACATTAGCCATTCAAAAGCTTAAAAGCTAAAATGGTTGTACCGGAAGAATCCCATTTAGATCACAACCATATTCATTCCAGCAAAGTAAAGGCTCTGCCTTTTATCTTAAGGCTGGTTTGTCTGGTGTCCCTTTTTGGAGGTACATTTTGGCTTATTATTTATTTCTCCTTATTACTTGGCTTTGAACCGCTTTTAAATCCGTTTGAGGCAAATAACACTAATTTGTTTTCAGGCATGGCCGCATTGCCAATGATTCTATTTACGGGCCTTTCCATTGCAGGCGTTTTACAGATGTGGAAATTTAAAAAGGCCGGATTCTACTTATATTTTATTGCACAATTTCTTTTATTCAACTATCCCCTTCTCGTTTACGGTACGGATCTTTTTGACTTAAACGAATTGTTTTTTACTACCATCTTTATCCTCTTCTATGGGATAATCCTGGCAATCTTGAAGAAATAGCATCAGGCATGTAGAGCTGCCTGTGACCGGTTTTTTTGGGAAGTGTTTCTACCGACTGTATTGAATTTTGTTTAAAACCGGAAGCCTGGCCGCCGCCAGACAGCATAATTCTCCGGATACTTCCAGTGGTGTAACGTTTTACCATGCGGCACATCGTGATTTTAATGATTTATAATTCAGTTTTAATAATAGCAACAATTAACCAATCAGCTAATCTAAAGAGGAGGTCAACGAAAGAAAGAAGCCTGAAACCAACCAAACCAACAACCTGGTTTTTTTTGATTAAGCACGTTATGTTCAACATTTAACTCATCAAAAACACACACTATGAGAAAATTTGCATTGATGCTTGCACTTCTGATTTTCGCCGGAGTGCAGGTGGTACTGGCACAAATCACCGTTTCCGGTACAGTCACAAGCGCCACGGATGGTATGGGCATCCCTGGGGCTACAGTGCTCGTAAAGGGAACCACTGTAGGTGTTATTACCGATATTGACGGTAAATACACACTAGCAGTCCCGGCAAGCGGAAAATCCCTGGTATTTTCGTTTGTGGGAATGAAAGCCAAGGAAGTTCTGATAGCCGGACAACGTACCATTGATGTTGCGCTTGATCCCGACGTTATGGACATCGAAGGCGTCGTAGTAACTGCACTTGGTATCAGCAGGGACAAAAAATCCCTGGGTTATGCGGTTGAAAATGTCAGCGGAGAAGACCTTGCCAAAGTGAGAAGCAATAATGTTCTTGGCTCCTTGTCGGGAAGGGTTTCCGGTGTTCAGATCACGACCTCTTCCGGACAAATGGGAGGCGGTGCAAGGCTTCAGGTTCGGGGTGCAACTTCAATCACCGGCAACAACCAGCCTTTGTATGTTGTCGACGGTATCCCCCTTGACAACTCCGACTTCTCCTATGGAGCCACCGGAGGCGGAGGTTACGACCTGGGCAATGCAGCCTCGGATATCAATGCCGATGACATCGAAGATATCTCTATCCTTAAAGGAGCCAGCGCTACTGCACTTTATGGCTCCAGAGCTGCAAACGGCGTTGTACTGATCACAACCAAAAAAGCAAAACTCGGAAAACAGGCCATTGGTGTTACGATCAATTCAAGCGTAACTTTTGAGAACGTTTCCATTTATCCAAAATACCAGAAATTATACGGAGGTGGTCTGATTTATGGCGATGATGAAGGTGGTCTTGACGGATTCCTGACTGCAGAAATCGGTGGAAAGACATACAGACTTGCCGACTACGCTACCGATGAAAGCTGGGGACCAGCGTATGATCCGAATTTGATGGTATTGCAGTGGAATGCATTCGATCAGGAGGCAGACCCCGCCAACTACCTGAAAGAAACCCCCTGGGTATATCCTAAAAACGATTATACCTCTTTCTTCAAAACCGCAGTGGGATATCAGAATAATGTTCAGATTACCGGTGGAAACGAAAGAAATGCCTTCAGGCTGAGTTATACAAACCTGGATTATCAGGGACTCTACCCAAACAGCCAAATGACACGTAATACAGTAAGCTTTGGCGGAAGCAGCAAAATGCATAAAAGCGTTGATGCCTGGTTTAATGCAAACTATGTAAAGAACGATGCTACCGGACGTCCGGAAACGGGATACGGCGACAGAAACCCCGTTCAGAAAATGTGGCAGTGGATTCATACCTCCATCGACTACGAGGATATGAGAAACTACCTGAATCCCGACGGATCGCAACGCACCTGGAACCGCACGGCATGGGATGATCCCACTCCGATGTATACCGATAACCCTTACTGGTCCGCTTACAAAAATTACCAGAGCGACCAGAGGGACCGTTTGTTCGGAAATACCGGCATTAACGTCGTACTGCTTCCCTGGTTAAAATTTACCGGAAGAGCCGGTATCGATTTCTATACCCTCCGGATGCAGGAAAGAATGGCTATTGGCTCACAGGCACAATCGTATTACCAGGAAGATATCCGCACTGTTAGCGAAAGAAATCTGGAATCATTCTTTACCATTGCAAAACGTTTTGCAAACGACCATCTGGGTATGAATGCCATACTCGGTGCAAACCGTATGGATCGCATGACCGAACGCTCCGGAGGTTTAACCAGCGGCGGTCTCGTTATCCCCGAACTGTTTACCCTTCAGAATTCACTGAATGCTGCCACAATTTTTGATAATACAACGAAAAAACGGATCAACAGCTTATATGCCAATGTATCGTTCGACTACAACTATATGCTTTATCTCGATGCTACGATCCGAAACGACCACTCATCAACACTGGCCGGAGATAACAGAAGCTATTTGTATCCTTCTGTCAGTATGAGTTTCATCCTTTCTGAGCTCGAAGCCCTGAGAGATTCCAAATTGTTCTCGTTTGCCAAACTTCGCGCTGGTTATGCTGAAGTAGGTAACGATACGGATCCTTACGAATTACTGACGTATTACACCATTGGCGTTCCTTTCGGCGGAAACCCGATGCTGAACGTTCCCACCACCTTGCCCGCAGGTCTCGGCCTGATGCCGGAAAGAACAAAATCCTGGGAAATCGGTGCCGAATTCAAATTCCTGCAGAACCGCCTCGGTATGGAATTGTCACTGTACAATAAAAAGACGATCAACCAGATCATTCCAATCCAGGTATCGGGAACTACAGGAGTAGGCTCATTCAAGATTAATTCCGGCTCAATGACCAATAAGGGATTTGAGGGATTATTCACCGGAACTCCCGTTAAGATGAAAAACTTCCGTTGGGATATAATGGTAAATTTCGCAACCCTGAATAATACGGTTGATGAACTTTCCGATGATTACAACCTGAATTACCTGAGCCTGCAAAATGCTCCTTTCAGAGTTCAGATCGGCGCCTTCGTGGGTGAAACCTATCCCATTATCTACGGAACCGATTTTGTATACGACGATAATGGCAACAAAATTATCGGAACTAACGGTCAGTACGCATCCACACCAATCAAACCCCTCGGTAAAGTTACCCCCGATTTCAACGGCGGTATTACCAATACCTTTACTTACAAAGGATTTGATTTCAGCTTCCTTATCGACATGCAGAAAGGCGGAAACATGTACTACCTGTCGCATGTTTGGGGAATGTACAGCGGTATACTTGAAGAAACGGCTCAGCTGAACGACAAGGGAATCAACATTCGTGAACCGGTTGCTGATGGCGGCGGTATCCTTCTTGAAGGCGTTATCGGAAAATACGACGCAGAAAAAGGATTCGTATATCTTGATGCAAGCGGAGCGGAAGTTGCCAGTCCTGTCGCCAACGAAACATACGTTTCAGGCCTGAGCTGGGCAGCTCGTCATTACAACGGCCCCGATGCCCAGAACGTATTCAGCACCGACTATTTCAAGCTTCGTGAAGTACGCATTGGCTACACAATTCCCGATCGTTTCACCGGGCCCATCAAATCGCTGCGCGCATCCATATTCGGACGGAACCTGCTCACATGGGGTCATGAAAACAAACACTTCGATCCCGAATATCTGCAGATGGCTGGCAGCAATGCACAGGGAGCAGAAGGTGGTTACCTTCCCAGCACTCGTACCTGGGGTTTTGGCCTAAACTTTAACTTCTAACCAAAAAGAAAGGAAACCATAAAATGAAAACATTAGTAAAAGCAATAAGTATACTTCTTTTGGCATCCCTCTTTTTGACCGGTTGCGAAAAAGACTTTGACAAGATCAACTCTAATCCCAACTCTGCGGAGAAAGGATTTACTCCCTACCTCTTTACCTATGCTCAGAGAAGTCTGGCCTTTTTTATGTACGACAGCTGGTTTGCCGGCCGTATGGTAACGCTTGCATCACAGCATGCCTGCCAGCGTAACTATACCACAGAAGACCGCTACGACTTCAGGGAGAATGTAACAAACACCTATTTCCGGAACTTCTACGCCTACATCAACAACCTGGAGGAAATCATCAAACTAAATACCGCCGAAGCTTCCAAAGAAGAGATGGCTGGTTTTGGCGATAACAATGCACAAATCGCTTCCGCGATGATTCTGAAAGTATGGGCATTCCAGCTTATTACCGATACCTGGGGTGACGTACCCTATTCACAGGCGCTCAACCCACGCGAATATGCCACACCGGTCTACGACAAGCAGGAGGACATATACAACGACATGATCGCTAAACTGAAAACTGCCAGCGACATGATTACCCCCGGCATGAAAGGATGGACAACCGGAGATGTAATCTACGGCGGCGATATGGAAAAATGGGAAAAGTTTGCCAACTCACTTCGCCTTCGTATCGCACTTCGCATGGGAAATATGGCGGAAGCTCAGAGTGCAATAAGCGATGGCGTATTCAGCAGCAACGACGAGAGCGCGATGTTCGCTTTTGCAGGGGGCGGTACTCCGGGTGATGCTCCTACCTATTCGGCCTATTTTGTCGATAACCGTAACGACTTCACCATGACCAAACAATTTGTAAATCTGATGAAAGGTATGGATGACCCGGATATCCGTCCGGGCGGATTTACAAATCCCTTCGGGGGAATTGTCGACCCCAGACTCGCCATCTATCGTGGCCCGGGAATGGACGATAACACCGTTGGTGCACCCTACGGAGTAGATGACAATACCATGAAAGCTTACATTAACGCCAACACCAATACTATTAATTACAAACCTGCCAGCGGCGTTTACAGTGTAATCGTTTCATCAACCTTCCCTTCAACTTTACTTGACTATGCCACCGTTTGCTTTATGGCAAGTGAAGTAAACAACTGGGACAGAACCTGGTTTGAGAAAGGTGTTGTTGCATCGCTCGACCATTGGGGCGTCTCAAACGGTGCCGCCTATGTTACGGCAGCCATGGCCAAATTTGATGGAAGTACCAATAAAGAAGAAATGGTGCTTACGCAGAAGTACATCCATCTCTATACCCAGTCGCATGAAGCATGGAGCGAATATCGCCGCACAGGCTATCCCAAATCCATTGTTAAACCGGGCGAAGTAACCTATGTTGCTGACGGCGTGCCTGTTACATTTGAAACCGTAAACAGCTCCGGAAACGATATCGTACAACGCTTCAAATATGCAACTTCCGAATCAACACTGAACAAAGCAAACCTTCAGGCTGCAATTGCAAATCAGGGACCTGATACGTACGCAACTCCCGTTTGGTGGGCAAAATAAATTTTAAAATTCATTGTATAAAAAAGCTGCCGGAAGTTTCCGGCAGCTTTTTATTTTCATTTAATTCGTGTTTTTTACTAAAGCTCAGCTTTTAGGTAGGTTATCTAACTCATTTTCAATTACTAATAATTATATACAATAATTAATATTCGTAGATTTATCGCTATGAGGTGAAAATAAATTAAACCTGGAAATAAGAATGCGATTCAACTAATTTGAACATTCAAAAATTTATCCATGAATGTTGTGTACCGTTATAAAATGTTTTTTGTTAACTTTGTTCTTGATAGTAACGCATTTTATTATAAATTGCGCTTCATTACCAAAGGAACAAACCAGAAAAGGAGGTCATGAAGGAGAAATGCTGAATTAACCAACCACCAATCAAAATGTAACCAAAGACCAATTGTTTTACAATTTACTCACTTAAATCACACACTATGAGAAAATTTGCATTGATGCTTGCACTTTTGGTTTTTGCCGGAGTGCAGGTAGTTCTGGCACAAACCACCATTACAGGTACGGTTACCAGCTCAGAGGATGGTAAAGGCATCCCCGGAGCTACAGTACTTGTTAAAGGAACCACTGTTGGTCTCACCACCGACATGAATGGTCAATACTCAATTAATGTACCAGCAAATGGACGCATTCTGCAGTTTTCATTCGTAGGAATGAAAACCAAAGAAGTTACCATTTCCAATCAGACAGTTATCAATGTAGTCCTGGATCCGGATATTATGGATATCGAGGGTGTTGTAGTAACGGCACTCGGTATCAGCCGCGAAAGGAAATCACTCGGATATGCTGTTCAGGACGTTGGCACGGAAGAACTTTCCCGCACAGGCAACAACAGCTTGCTTGGAGCCCTCCAGGGAAAAGTTGCCGGTGTCGAGATCAAACCCTCCAGCGGTATGCCCGGAGCATCTTCTCAATTCCAGATCAGGGGTGCACGTTCTTTCACAGGAAATAACACCCCTCTGTACGTAGTCGACGGAATGCCGATCGCCTCAACACCTGCATTCTCAACAGGAAACAGTGTTACAGGTTCCGACATTTCCAACCGCGCCATCGACATCAACCCCGCCGACATTGAAAGCATTGAAGTTCTGAAAGGACAGGCTGCAGGTGCCTTGTACGGTATTCGCGCATCCAACGGTGTTATTATCATTACTACCAAAAGTGGTAAAAATAATAAGGTTGGAAGACCGGTTGTTTCTTTCAGCCATACCAGCAGCTTCGACCAGGTTTCAAGAACACCCGACTACCAGACCACCTATGCACAAGGTACTGAAGGGAACTACGCTACAAGTTCATCCATGTCGTGGGGTCCGAAAATTGTTGACCTTCCCGACGACCCGAATCATGGCGGTAACAATTTTGGTCACCCCGGAATGTTCAGGGTACCTCAGCGCGAACTTGCCGGTCTCGATCCGTGGGTCCTCCCCGCCGTTTACAACAACTGGGACGATTACTTCCAGACAGGGTATACCATGACCAATAATATCAACGTGTCACAGGCTTCAAATGAAGGCAATTTCTCACTCGGTTTCAGCAACACCGATCAAACCGGTATTGCCTTAAATACCGGCATGACCCGTTACAACGTAAGGGCAAATGCAGAGAGAAACCTTAACAAGAACTTTACCGTCGGATTTGCCGCAAATTATTCAACCGTCAATATCGACAAATTATCGGGAGCGAACGACGGATCTCTGACCGGAGTTCTTGCAGCTCCTTCTAGTTACAATCTTGCCGGAACTCCTTACCACAGGCCGGGAGAGCCCACCCGTCAGATTTACTATCGCGGCGGAAGCTTCGACAACCCGTACTGGGTGCCTCATAACAACACCTTTAACGAAAACACCAACCGCTTCTTCGGCAATGCATTCATCAATTACAAAACCCAGATCGACGAAAGCAAATCGCTAAACATCCGTTATCAGGCTGGTGCCGATACCTATACAACCCATCTGCAGGATATCTTCGGATACGGCAGCCGTGGAAACTCCAGAGGTGTTATCGATAATTACGGATCAACAAACTCCATTTTCAACTCACTTCTTACCGGTACGTTCGACTGGAAGATTTCCGAAGATTTCGTGTTTGACCTTATGATTGGTAATGAAATCAACCACGAAAACACAAAGGGTTATACCGAATCCGGACAGAATTTCAACTTCCCCGGATGGAACCACATCGGAAATGCAAGTGTTGTAACTGCCAATGAATCGCAGTGGGCCAACAGAACCGTTGGTACCTTTGGAAGTGCATCCCTCTCATGGAGGTCAACAATCTTCCTGAATGCCACCGGCAGAAACGACGTTGTTTCTACAATGCCAAGAGACAACAGAACGTTCTTCTACCCCTCCGTTGGCGCATCGTTCGTTGCATCTGAACTTAGTGCCCTGCAGGAAATTGACTGGCTTTCTTTCGCCAAAGTCAGGGTTTCTTATGCAGAAGTAGGTCAGGCAGGTACTTTCTATGAAAACTTCTTTGTATCTCCCACATACGCCGGCGGCTTCTGGGTTGGCAATCCGATTCAGTACCCCATCGGAGGAATCAGCGCCTATATCCCAAGCTATGACCTCTACGACCCGAACCTTGAACCTCAGAACACCAAATCAACCGAATTTGGTATCGACCTGAAATTCTTTAACAACAGGTTTGGTATCGATTATACCTTCTCGAAACAGAATATTACCAACCAGATTTTCCCGGTTCCCCTCGCAGGTTCAACCGGAGCAGGAACTCTTGTAATGAACGGCGGCTCGGTTACCACCGATGCACACGAAGTCATGCTTTATGTAACTCCTATTCAGACCAAGGATTTCAGCTGGAATATCAATGTTAACTACACCAAGCTTACTAATATGGTTAACGAGCTTGCTCCCGGCGTAGAAAGTATCTTCCTTGGTGGATTTGTTACTCCTCAGGTACGTGCCGGTATTGGCAACACCTACCCGGTTATTTACGGTGTTTCTTTCGCCCGCGACGACAATGGCAACATCCTTGTCAACGACAATCCCGGAGCTTGGAATCACGGTTTCCCCGTGATCGGAGAGCCTGATGTAATCGGAGAAGTTTCTCCCGACTTTATCCTGAATGGTACCACATCGTTCAACTACAAGTCGGTTTCACTGAGTGCGGTATTCGAATGGAAACAGGGCGGTCAGATGTATTCCGGTTCTAACGGACTTCTCGATCTCTATGGTATGTCAGCCGTAACGGAAGACAGGGAATCAACTTTCATCTATCCAGGAGTAAAACCCGATGGTACCCCCAACGACATTGTAAGGGGAGGAATAAACGACCCCAGAGCAGTTGAACAGCTGTACGCCAACGTTTTATCTAATGTAGATGAGTATTACATTCACGATAATTCATTTGTAAAATTACGTGAAGTTGCCCTGAGGTATAAACTTCCGAAGAACATCTACAAAACAGCCACTGCAGGAATTTCCCTCTATGCAAGGAATATTCTGGTATGGAGCGCTCTGCGCAACCTCGACCCCGAAACATCACAGGGTAACACCAACATGGGCGGATCGTTCGAACGGTTCTCTATGCCGCAGACTACCAGCTATGGCTTTACGATTGATGTAACTTTCTAATCTTAAAAAAGGAAAAACATGAGAAAGATAAAAAATGTCCTTATCCTCGGACTCCTGATCCTTACAACATTTTCTTGTTCAGAAGATGTTATGGATGATATAAACAAAAATGTGAATGACCCTACCGATGTTGCATCAAACCTGATCATCTCCGATGTTCTTACGAGAACGGCTTTCACCATCACCGGAAGCGACCTGGCTTTTTATTCATCGGTATACATCGAGCACAACGTTGGAGTCTGGAATCAGAGTTACAACGCAGAAATCAGGTCGGGGGAGCCTACAAGTGCAACCACCTACAATAATTCCTGGAACTCAATGTACAGAAATCTCGCCGATCTGAAACTGATCATCAAAAAATGTTCAGAAGGCGGATCGGAAGAGGGTAACTACCATACGCTCGGTATCGCTCAGGCTCTGAATGCATACACCCTGGCTATTTTAACCGACTTAATGGGCGATGTTCCCTGGACTGAAGCCCTTCAGCCCGGCGTTATCTTTACCCCGAAACTTGACAAACAGGATGCTCTCTATACTCAGATTCTTCAGAATGTAGACGATGCTATCGAAAACCTTGGTAAAACATCCGTTTTCCCTTCACTGGGCGCTCAGGACTTTATTTATAACGGTAACAAAGATCGCTGGCTTAAATTTGCTTATGGTCTGAAAGCTCGTTATACCATGCGACTTTCGCACAAGTCACCGGCCTATGCCGATGTTATCACTTATGCTAACCAGTCGTTTACAAGCGCTGCAGAAGAGTGTAAATACAAATACAACGCTTCTACTACCTACAGCCCGTTCTATCGTTTCTTCACCGACCGCGACTACTTCGGTGCCAGCCAGAGTTTAGCCAACAAACTAAACGATAGAAATGACCCGAGAGCAGACATCTTCTGGAAGGTTCATCCCGCAGGTTCAGAACTGGAATTCGCTCCCAACGGCAATCCCGTTCAGGTTCAGGGCCGCTATGCAATTTCTGCACTCTCAACCGCAACTGCTCCTACTTTCCTGCTCAGCTACCACGAAATTGAATTCCTGAAAGCTGAAGCTTATGTAAGACTCAATGACCTCCCAGCAGCCGAAACTGCCCTGAAAAATGGTATTTCAGCTGCTTTCCAGAAAGTAAATATTGGTTTGACTGCAGAAGATGCTGAAACCTATTTCAACGATGAGGTACTTGCCAAGTTTAATGCAGATCCTCTGAAAGAAGTTATGAACCAGAAGTATATTGCTTTCTTTGAAGAAGAAGCCATCGAAGCTTATAACGATTACCGGCGGCTAAAGGCAATGGGAAACAATGTGATTACTCTTGAAAATCCGTTGAACAATACCCAGTTCCCTGTACGATTCACCTACGGTGCCAGCGATGTTACAACGAATGAAAACGTTCGTTCAGCATACGGCGACGGAACCTACGTATACTCTGAAAATGTATGGTGGGCAGGTGGCTCACGCTAATAGTTTAACACTTAAAAAAACTAGAATATGAAAACAAGCAAAATATTGACATTTCTGGTAGCTATGGTTTTCGCCTTTACTTCCTGCGAAACAGAAGTAGAAGATCCCGCAGGTCTGAGAGGCGAAGGCGTTGTCCCATCCTTTACAAACCTGAACCCTGCAGTGTTTGATGTTAACGATCCGGAGAATACATTCATCCAGTTCGACCTGAATATTAACGAGGCCGATCGTGCCGCCGTTAATGAGGTTAAACTGATTGTATCCTACAACGGCAATCTGCAACGCGTGGAATTAAAGAGCTACACAACCTTCCCGCAGAATAATGTGAAGGTTTACATGTATGAAGCAGCTGCAGCTCTCGGAATTCCACTTGATCAAGTCGCTGCCGGCGGTGCGTTCAATTTTGAACTTCTGACCGTTCAGGGTGAAAAGACTTACAGATCCAGTGCATCTTTCAATGCAGCTGTAGTTTGTGCCTATAACCCTGAAAATATCACCGGAAACTACCGCGCTGTAAGTGCCGACTGGGCCGTTGACGGAACCGTTACCCTTACTGTAGATCCGACTGATGACTACATCATTTATGTCTCCGGACTTGCTGTTCTGGATGGCTTAACAGAGGATAAAGGCCCCCTCAAAATGGTTGTTAATCCGTTAGACTTCACAGTCACCGTTGAAAAGCAGGCTCTTGCATCCGTTGCATGGAGCTACACCAACCTTTCTTACGAAGGAAGCGGCTTGCTCAACACCTGCGACGGAACCTATGAAATGGGTTTCAGCATCACCGTTGATCAGGGCTCCTTCGGAGGTCCTTTCCCCTTTACTTTCACAAAACTCTAAGATAAAATCCTTTCGTTGAACTTCTGAATATCAACAAAAAGAAGAGTTTTTGATTTCTCTTAAAATACCCCGGCCAGGCTTAAGTCCAGGCCGGGGTATTTTTTTCTGATATTCTGCTTTTGTTTATACGCTGAGAACAAACGGCATATTGCCTAAATTCGGATCGGCGAAACCCTCAATACATTCCTTCGTTAATTTTTTTTACTGTTTATGCCAACATAACCAATTTGAACGTATATTTGCAGTCCACTTAAGGCTAATTTCATGAAAAATTCCCGATTCACCAATCCGTTGTTTGCCGCATTTGCCGTGGCCTACAGCCGCTATATCCGGGTAGTTTTACCATCTGTGTAAACAGTACGTTTCACATATATCAAGCCCGGCCTATCCAGTCCGGGCTTTTTTATTCTCAGAAAATATCCAACGAATGAATCGAAAAATACAAATTAAGATGCGCAAGGAACGGTATGCGGTTACCAATATCCGAAGGAAAATATCGCTCTACCGGTATCTTATCCGCGATTCACTGGCCGGGAGCGAGCACGACTACACCAGCATGCGCCTTGGTGAAGCCATTTTTTTACTGGCAGTTCCTATGGTTCTCGAGATGGTGATGGAATCCGTTTTTGCCATCGCCGACATCTACTTTGTTTCGCAATTAGGTGCAAACGCAGTTGCTGCCGTCGGACTCACCGAGTCAATCATTACTCTCGTGTATGCCCTCGCTGTTGGATTCAGCGCCGGCACTACCGCAATGGTCGCACGCCGTATCGGCGAAAAGAACCCGGAAGCTGCATCCCATGCTGCAGCCCAGGCTATTCTCGCTGCTTCCGCAATAGCCATATTACTGGGCATTCCGGGAGTAGTATATGCATACGACCTTCTGCGACTGATGGGCGCTTCACACGAGCTGGCAATCGCAAATTACGGCTATACCGCAATTATGTTCGGCGGCAATATTGTCATCATGCTGCTTTTTGTGATTAATGCCGCGTTCAGGAGTGCCGGAGATGCAGCCCTTTCCATGCGCGTACTTTTGGTGGCAAACGGAATTAACATACTTCTCGACCCCTTGCTTATCTTTGGGTTTGGCCCCATTCCCGCCCTGGGCATAGAAGGTGCGGCCATCGCTACCAATCTCGGCAGAGGGGTTGCAGTACTTTACCAATTCTATGTTTTATTCCGCGGAAGCAAAAGAATCCGGCTCCGATTCGCTCATTTTGCACCAAAAGCAGAGTTATTGCTGACACTTACCAGACTTTCGGTGGGAGGAATACTGCAAAATATAATTGCCACCGCCAGCTGGATTATAATGGTTCGTATCGTCTCCGTTTTCGGAAGTGTTGCCGTTGCCGGGTACACCATAGCCATCAGGATAGTGGTATTTGCCCTTCTGCCTTCATGGGGACTTAGCAATGCGGCATCAACCCTGGTTGGTCAGAATCTGGGAGCAGGTAAACCCGGCCGGGCCGCACGTGCAGCATGGATAACAGGCTTTGCAAACATGGGATTGCTCGGACTTGTCTCGCTGATCTTTGTATCCTTCCCGGGAAGCTTTGTCCGGCTGTTTATTTCCGAGCCCGAAGTGATCGAACTGGCGGTTAGCTGCCTGAAAATCGTCAGTGCCGGCTTCCTTTTCTATGCAATGGGTATGGTAATGACGCAATCGCTAAATGGAGCCGGCGACACCTATACCCCTACCCTGCTCAATTTCATCTGTTTTTGGCTGATTGAGATTCCGCTGGCCTGGTTCCTGGCATTGAGAATGGGTTTGCAGTCGGAAGGTGTTTTTTACGCAATCGTAATTGCGGAAAGCACATTGACTCTGCTGGGGATGACAGTATTTCGCAGAGGAAAATGGAAATTGAAGGTAGTATGAACATGTAAACCGCTCTTAAAAAAGCAGTTTTCCGTATTCAGATTATTAAACCAAAAAAGGGCTCCATATCCGGAAGCCCTTTTTTTGATATTAAATTCGAACTGCGAATATTATTCGAAAGCCAGTATTGATTTTTTAATGCGGCCGATTGCCTCACGCAGTTGTCCCTCGGTGATCACAAGCGGAGGCGCAAAGCGGATGATATCGCCGTGAGTAGGCTTGGCAAGAACGCCGTTTTCCTTCATCTTAACGCAAACATCCCAGGCTTCTTTTCCATTCTTGGGACGAATAACCACTGCATTCAGAAGTCCCTTTCCGCGCACCAGTGCAATCATATCCGATTTCACCGAAGCCATCTCTTCACGGAAGATCTTTCCGAGGTACTCGGCACGTTCGGCAAGCTTTTCATCCTTTACAACCTCGAGCGCTTCCATTGCAACGCGGGCAGCCACCGGATTTCCTCCGAAGGTTGAGCCGTGTTCTCCGGGTTTGATGCAGAGCATGATATGGTCATCTGCCAGAACCGCCGATACGGGATAAACACCACCGGAAATCGCTTTTCCAAGAATAAGAATATCGGGACGTACGTTCTCATGGTCGCAGGCAAGAAGTTTACCCGTACGAGCAATACCGGTCTGTACTTCGTCGGCAATAAAGAGAACATTTTTCTCTTTACACATTGCTGCAGCCTTTGAAAGATAACCCTCATCGGGAACAAAAACTCCGGCCTCACCCTGGATGGGCTCAACCAGAAAACCTGCAACGTTGGGATCCTCGAGAGCCTTCGACAGCGCAGTCAGATCGTTGTATGGTATTTTAACGAATCCGGGAGTGAAAGGGCCAAATCCACCATAGGAATCGGGATCGCTCGACATGGAGACTACCGTAATGGTTCTTCCATGGAAATTGCCTTCACATACAATAATTTTAGCCTGATTCTCGGGAACACCTTTTTTCAGGTAGGCCCATTTACGGCAAAGTTTAAGCGCAGTCTCATCTGCTTCGGCACCGGTATTCATGGGCAATACTTTCTCGTAACCAAAATATTCGGTAACGTATTTTTCATAAACACCCAGTGAATCGTTGAAAAATGCCCTTGAAGTCAGGGTCATTTTTGAAGCCTGATCCACCATGGCCTTAATAATTCTGGGATGACAATGACCTTGGTTGACAGCCGAATAAGCCGACAGAAAATCGAAATACTCATTTCCTTCTACGTCCCATACAAGGGCACCCTCACCTTTCGCCAAAACCACAGGCAGCGGATGATAATTGTGCGCACCGTACTTGTCTTCCAGTTGCATCAATTGTTCAGATGACAGTCTTTCATTCATGACATTAGATTTTATAGTGTTAAACGTTGGATCCGGCAATATTCGGCAAAGATAGAACTTTAAGTATGCGCTGAATGAAAAGCGCTGAAATTTTGTTATTTAATGGTTTTATCAAATAAATATAACTCTTTAACATAACCGGCGGTCCCCGGGTTAGTGTAAATACAAGCTTAATAATGCCCTGAGAAGTTGCAGGTTCCTCAGGCCATTTTCTGATTTCCGGATTAAAATCAAACGAAATACAGCGGTGATTTCACCTGCAGGAATATTCAATGCAAAGTAAGGGCAGGTATTGTTTCTGTTCCTACTGCTGACGGCAACAGAAAAAAAAATTATGCCAATCCGCGATAAAGATTATCGGATGCAAAGGGTCTTAAACCAGAAACTCAGGTTAAAAATCAGAGAGGTTGCAGGATTATTCGTTACCAATAACGAATTTCGTCTCCTCAAACCCTTCCGGAACCTGGTCGCTGTTGTATTTCGACGGGCATTTAAGATTCATCTTATGTGCCGAAAAATGACCGTCTTTCATTTTTCCGATCACAACCAGCTGATCCAGTTTCTCAAAATCCTGAGGCTTTGTATCGCTGTAACGCACAAGCATCTCAACGCCTTCGTTGTCGAGCATGTAAAATGAAAAGCTGTTGGCATCTTTCATCGCATCGTATTCAACAGGCCTGTCCGGGCTCAGTGTTCCGATCACATGATACTCGCGTCCGGGGTGTTCGGAAGCCTCTTCAAATCCGGCATAGGTGGATGAGTTCATCGAAAGGCTCATCACAACACCTATAGCGGCAACCACAACAATAAGGGCCAGAATGTGTATCTTCTTCATAGCTCAGTTCTTTATATGCAGATACAAAGATACAGGAAATCTGTTCCGGTAAACAAATACCTGAATTATTCCTGCTCTTTACGTTTAAGCTCCTCCATCATTTCGCTCTGCTTTTTCTCTATGCGGCTCAGCTTGCGGTCAAGTAAAAATAGGTAGACAGCAAGTCCGGTAAAAATTATGGCCATTACAATAGCCACCACGAAGAATTTATCGCTTTCCATCGTTATTTACTGATTATTAAGTTTAACACCCTGAACTAAAGCCCTTCGGCGGTTATGAAGCTGAAGCAGCCAGAAGGCAATAAGGATCCATCCGATGGCTGCAGGGTAAAATACCATGCGCATCAGAGGATCAAGTCCTTCCATGGTTGAAGTATTGCCTCCCTTTCCGGGATGCAGACTGCTGTCGGCCAGGCGGGGCAGCACTCCAAGGAATATCACCAGAAGCATAAAGGCAAAAATGTTATACACAGCTGAAATTCGCGCACGCATGGCCGACTCGTCGATGGATCCCCTTAGCACCACATAGGCAAGATATGCCATCATACTTACGGCTGCGCCATTCAGCTGTGGATCGTTGGTCCAGAAATCGCCCCAGGTAAAACGGGCCCAGATCATTCCGGTTAACAAACCCAAACTGCCCATAACAAGTCCCGTATTGGCAGCACCTGAGGCAATCAGGTCGTCTTTCATCCTGAAACCCGATAAATACCGGACACTGAAGACCAGAGAAGTTCCCAGCATAAAAAACATGCTGAACCACATGGGAACATGGTAAAACAGATTCCGGATGGTCTGATGGATAACCGGTAAGGCCGGAACATCAATCAGCAGTCCGGCAATTATGGAATACAGCACAAGGAAAACACCCAGGAACTTCCACCACATTGTTTTTATCATCGTTTCACGATTTTCAGGTTAATCCCTCCACAGATAGGGGAATAATATTACAGCTAAGACTACAATTACGAGATCAATCAAACCAATGGCCGACAGCAAACGTAAAATAACGCCGGCTTCCACAACCTCCTTCAGTGACGTTTGCGATGCTTTGACCAACAAAAGAAGCAACGGCAGAACTATGGGAAAACCAAGAATTGCCATAAGTGCAGCATTATTCCCCGACCGCGATGCTATAGCCGAAACCATGGTCAGAGCCGATGCCAGCCCCGCCGATCCCAGTAAAAAGGCTGGAATAAAAAGCCATGGGTACAAAGGCGGCATTCCCATAAAAACAGAGAATAATCCCAGGCTAAGTATACCAAGAATCAGCATCAGAAGGGTATTGTAGACCATTTTTGAAATTATCACCGACAAGGGTGATGCCAGCGTAAAATAATAAAGTCGCCGCGAAGAGCTTTCCTGATTGAAACTCTTCGAAACTGCATTAAAGGCGGCAAAAAGAAGGATAATCCAAAAAAGAGCGATCCAGGTTTTCTCGTCAATGATACGGCCAAAGCAAAGCTGAACAACAAAGATGGTTGAAAAAACGTAGAGTAATATGCCGTTTATGGCATATCGCTGCCGGATTTCCAGCCTGAAGTCCTTAAGTATTAGTTCGTTTACTTCTTTCAAAACTAGTCGTTACGCTGACCCGAAAAATTCCGGATTATGGTTTGATCACGGTTAGGCCCGGTTGAGATAACCGAGACTGGCAATTCCAATGCATCACCAATGGCTTCAGTGTACTTTCTGAATGCTTCAGGCAAAGCCTCCCAGGTTTTGATATTACTTATAGGCATATTCCATCCCGGGAATGATTTTAACACCGGAACGATGGAATGGTTCATGGTTTCATAGCCCGGAAAATCAAGAATCTGCTCCCCGATCCGATACCCTGTGCAAACCTCAACGGTATCAAACGTATCAAGGACGTCTGACTTCATCATAACCAGATCGGTAACCCCGTTAAGCATTACCGTATAGCGCAGGGCCGGAAGGTCAAGCCAGCCACAGCGCCTCGGACGGCCTGTGGTGGATCCGAATTCATTACCGTTTTTTCGAAGCATTTCACCCGTTTCATCAAAGAGCTCGGAAGGAAAAGGACCGCTGCCAACCCGGGTACAATATGCCTTGAATACGCCAAATACCCTGCCAACATTACGGGGCGAGATGCCGAGTCCGGAACAAACCCCTGCACTGATGGTATTGGAAGAAGTAACGAAAGGATACGTCCCGAAATCAATATCGAGCATAGCACCCTGGGCTCCTTCAGCGAGCACCTTCTTACCTTCCTTCAGACACCGATTAATATACACTTCACTGTCGATAAGCGGAATATCGGCAATATATTCAATGCTATCGAACCAGAACTTCTCGTATTCTTCATAAGAAATCCCTTCGATACGCAGAATCTCCGGATCCGGATTAAAGGATTCAATCATCCGAAGGTGAAGTGTTTTCAGGTTTTCATATTTTTCACGAAAAGTTCCTGCAAGGATATCTCCAATCCTGAGTCCCTGCCGGCGTGTTTTATCGGTATATGCGGGCCCAATCCCCTTAAGTGTCGATCCTATTTTTGCCTTTCCTTTGGATGCTTCTTCAACGGCATCAATCAAGCGGTGAGTGGGAAGAATCAGATGAGCTCTTTTGGAAATCATCAGATTTCGCTCAGGATTTGCTCCTCGCTCCCGAAGTCTTTTCAACTCCCTGGCAAGAATGTAAGGATCCACAATAACCCCATTCCCAATGATATTAACCTTGTCGGGATGAAAAATGCCGCTGGGTATGGTGTGGAGGATGTGTTTGATTCCGTCAAATTCAAGCGTGTGACCGGCATTCGGGCCACCCTGGAAACGGGCGATAACATCATAACCGGGAGTGAGCACATCGGTAATTTTACCCTTACCCTCATCTCCCCATTGAAGGCCAAGCAACACATCAACTTTCATTTCACTTGATTTTCTTTATTACAAACCAAAGGTGAAGGCTATTTACAGACTTCACCCCGAACTACTTAAGAATATTTTCAAAAGAGAACCTGTCCGGAATTTTCTGAATAACCAACTTCCTGTTCCCTCTAAGTTCCTGCTTATACTAATCCGAAGCATCTATCCCGGTTTAACCAGGCACTCCGGTCAGGCAAAAATAATAAATCCGGAGTCACTTCCCCGGATAAGTTTAAACCGGTTCAATTACTTGCAGCTTTCTGCTCGTCTTTAACTGCGTTCTGGCTGTCTTTTCCGGCAACAGGTTTCCTGTATCCGAAAAAGGTAAGGGAATGACTGCTGATGGTAACACCAAGCAATTTTTCAACCGAGGCCTGAATCTCCTGAAGGCGCGGGTCGCAAAACTCAAGCACGCTTCCGTCCTCCAGATTAATAAAATGATCGTGCTGCTTGAACTTGAACGAACGCTCAAACTGTGAGCAATTATTTCCAAACTGATGCTTGGTAACAAGGTGACAGTTTTGCAGTAATTCAATGGTATTGTACAACGTTGCCCGGCTCACACGATACTTATTATTCTTCATCTGAATGTAAAGAGTCTCTATATCGAAATGCCCTTCTGTGGAATAAATCTCCTTCAGAATGGTGAACCGCTCTGGCGTTTTCCGGTGGCCGTTGTTTTCGAGATAATCGGTAAAAATCTTCTTTACCGTTTCAAAATCAAGTCGGTCATTGTCTCTCATAATCACTGTATGTTATTGTTTGCCAGCCGAATACATAAAAATAATCCTTTTTGGCAATCACACTGTATGTACCTTCAAATTTCCGGATAAAGGTAGTGAATTAATTCTTATTATTATTTGGTATAAATAAAAATAATAGAGCGGGAATGAACCGGCATCGCACCCGTCGCCAGTTATAGAACAACAATACTATTTGGATGACTGAGTGGATGCATTAATTCGGGAAACGTTTTCAATGCCTTTAACCTTTTTAAGCTCAGCCATAAGCTGATGCAATACATCTACCCCGCTAACAAGAACCATAATACTGGCCTCGTAGATTTCTCCGGTAGAATCGATGTGAAATGAACGGATGTTAAGGTTCATTTTCTCGGTAATCACTTTAGTGATTTCGTTTATAAGCCCCCGGTTATCGAATCCGCCAAGCCTGACTCCTGCCAGATATGTATTTGCTTCCCGGCTGGTCCAGTTGGTGCGGATAATCCGGTTTCCGTATTTCGTCATCAGCTGTATGGCCTCCTGACAATTGGTGCGGTGAATCCATATCTGTCCCTCGTTGGCTTTAAAACCAATAATATCGTCGCCTGGTATAGGGTTACAGCAGTCGGATATTCGGTATTCCACTTCGTCTTCGATGAGGGGCTCCTGCTTTTGCCGCATTTTCTCCCGCACATCTTCCGATAGTTTCTGAGGAACATGCGGCTTACTGCGTGAAAACGGACGAGTTATAATATTCAGCCACTTGCCCTTATCGTGCTGCTGAAGGCATTCTTTCAGATCTTTGAGACCCAGCTCTCCCTGAGCGATTTTATAGTAAAGATCAATGGTGGAGCCAATCTTGCTGCATTCCTGAAACCGCAGGATATGACTTTTCGAAGGTTCGACCCCCAGTTCCCTGAAAAACTCCTCCAGCATCCGCCTGCCCTCTTCAGCAAACAACTTTTTATGTTCCTTTAATGCATCTTTTATGTATGAACGAGCCCTGGCCGTTGCCACGAAATCGATCCATTCCTCCCTCGGATGCTGTTTCTTGGAGGTGATGATCTCAACCTGGTCGCCGTTGTTGAGCGGATGATTGAGAGCTACAAGCCGGTGGTTGACCTTTGCTCCAATACACTGATTTCCGATCTCGGAATGAATATTATAGGCAAAATCTAATGCGGTGGAACGGGCAGGCAGGGTTTTTACCTCTCCTTTGGGCGTAAATACGATAATTTCATCGGCAAAAAGGTTCAGTTTAAACTCATCCAGAAATGTAAGCGCATTCGGATCGGGGGTTTGCAGAAGTTCCTTTATCTTATTCAGCCAACGGTCGATCCCACTTTCACTATTTACCTTCTCCTTATACTTCCAGTGTGCGGCATAGCCCTTTTCGGCAATTTCGTTCATTCGCCGCGTACGAATCTGCACCTCAACCCATTGCCCGGTATGACTCATTACGGTTGTATGCAAAGATTCATACCCGTTTGCTTTCGGACTTGAAATCCAGTCGCGAAGACGGTTCTGCTTGGGACTGTAATAGTCCGTAACAATCGAATATGCCTGCCAGCACTGGTATTTCTCATTTTCCAACTCAGTATCAAGGATGATTCGTACGGCAAAAAGATCGTAAACTTCCTCAAAAGGAATTTGTTTTGACTTCATCTTCTGCCAGATGGAATAGATCGATTTTTCCCTTCCAATGATTTCAAATACCAATCCCTGTGAGGCCAGACTTTTTCGTATGGGATAGATAAATTTATTGATGAACCGGGTTCTGGAAACGGCAGTTACTTCAAGCTTGCGTGCGATACTGGCATAAATTTCGGGCTCGGTGTATTTCAGTGCCAGATCTTCCAGTTCGCTCTTAATCGCATACAGACCCAAACGGTGTGCCAGGGGGGCAAAAAGATAAATGGTTTCAGATGCTATTTTCAGCTGTTTCTCCGGAGTCATCGAATCAAGCGTACGCATGTTGTGCAACCGGTCAGCAAGCTTGATCAGTATTACCCGTACGTCATCGGAAAGCGTGAGCAGGATCTTCCGGAAGTTCTCCGCTTGCGCAGATGTGCCTGTATGATCGAAAATCTCCTTGATCTTTGTGAGTCCGTCGATGATGGAAGCTATTTTATCTCCGAACATCCTGCGAATGTCTTCTACCGTATAATTGGTATCTTCCACCACGTCGTGCAGGAGCGCACAGATAATGGAAGTTTCACCCAGACCAATATCCCCGGCCACAATTCGGGCAACCTCAAGAGGATGATAAATGTACGGCTCCCCGCTTTTTCTGCGCATATCCTTGTGCGCTGTAACCGCAAGGTTAAATGCCTTGCGAACCATCCTCTTATTCTTCTGTTCACCGGCCTTGCCCCAAGCACTGAGCAGATTGCGGTAACGCTTTAAGATCTCCCTGCGTTCTTCTTCAGGATTTATTACATACATAGAGCCCCCTCCGGTTGCAACGGTATTGCAGTTATACAAACCTACATATATAATTCGATTTCACAAACGGAAGCAAACGTTTTTAACAGATATTCCAAAGCCGCAATGCCTCTTGTACAAAAAACAACCCTCCGAAAACCTGCTTGTCTGCCTTTTTCGCTGCTTACACGCAAAAGATACAAAACGTCTTCACGTAAGCATCTAACAGGTTTGATTACGGTATTGTTTTTGCGGCAAATAAACAGATTATCCCGTCAAATTGTTACTTTTGGAAGATCAAACGCGTGCCAGCAATACTTTCAGCTGATGACTACCGGAACCCTAAAAGGCCTGTTTGCCAGAATATTATTATCTTGCTCCCTGCTTATCATTGGTAGCCAAAGCCTTATGGCTACCCATCAGCGTTCGGGCGAGATTACCTACAGGCATATTTCCGGTCTGACCTATGAGGTCACCATCACTACCTATACCTATGCACCAAGTGCCGCCGACCGGTGCAGCCTTACCATCAACTGGGGCGACGGTCAAAGCAGCGAACTTACCCGCAGCAACGGCCCTCCCGGGCAAACCCCGGCAGGCATCTACTGCCCGCACACCGGAGAGAACATTACAGCCGACATTCGTTTAAACATCTACATCGGGCAGCATACGTACGCTTCCGCTTCCACATACCGTATATGGCTCGAAGACCCCAACCGCAACCTCGGCATTCAGAACATCCCCAACTCCGTTGACGTTCCGTTATACATTGAAACACTCCTGGTTATTAACCCCTTCCTGGGTCGCAACAATTCACCCGTCTTGCTGTTGCCGCCTATCGACAACGGTTGCGTTGGCCTGCCTTACCTGCACAACGCCGGTGCTTACGATCCCGATGGCGACAGCCTGTCGTACCGGCTGGTAACATGCCGTGGAGCCGGAGGACTTGATATTCCCGGGTATAAGCTTCCCAACGAGGTAGATACGCAAAATCCCGGATCCTTCACCATAAATCCGGTAACGGGGGACATCATCTGGGATAGCCCCACCCGGCAGGGTGAATATAATTATGCATTCCTCATAGAGGAGTGGCGTAATGGAGTAAGAATCGGATACGTTACCCGCGATATGCAGGTTAACATTACCGCCTGCAGCAACAATCCTCCGGTTTTAAACGTAACCACCGACACCTGCGTTATCGCCGGCGACACCCTGCGACTGACAGCCGTGGCTACCGATGCCGACAATCACCTCATCACTCTTACTGCAGACGGCGGCCCGTTACTTCTGCCGTTCAGCCCGGCTGTTTTCTCCAATCCCGGCGACTCAGCCGGAAGAGTTTCGGGAACCCTTACCTGGCCCACCGTATGTTCACACGTAAGAAACCAGCCCTACCAGGTTTACTTTAAAGCCGTCGACAACGGCTTTCCTGTGAAGCTTTTCGACCTTAAAACCGTCAGTATCCGGGTAATTGCTCCACCTGTTGAAAATCTTCAGGTTACTCCGCTCGGCAACAGCCTCATCCTAAACTGGGATCCACATTGGTGCACCGAGGCAAAAGGATACCGCATATACCGGCGCACAGGTTCCTCCGGCTTTGTTCCGGGAATTTGTGAAACCGGTGTTCCACCCGAAACCGGCTATCGCCTTATTGCAGAAACCAACGGCCGGGATTTCACTTCCTTCGTTGACGACTATCGCGGCGAAGGATTAGTACGGGGCGTTAATTACTGCTACATACTTACTGCCTGGTTCGATGAATTTACGGAGAGCATTGCTTCGGAAGAGGTGTGTGCAAGCCTTAAAAAAGATTTACCCGTACTGACAAATGTCAGTGTTGCAACCACTTCAGCAGCCAGCGGAGTTATTGAAGTCGCATGGTCAAAACCTACCGAACTCGACCCCTTGCAAACGCCGGGCCCGTATATCTACAGACTCTTCCGTTCGCGCGGATTTACAAGTGCTGTAAAAGAACTGGCTGCAGAATTTGACAACCTGAACGACACCACATTTACCGACACCGGGCTTAACACCCTGGATACAGCATGGACGTATACGATAGAGTTCATCAACAACACTCCCGGAAATGTTTTCACCATGGGATTTACGCCCCAGGCCACATCACCGTTTCTGCGAGCGACTCCCTCCGACCGAAGGTTAACGCTGAATCTCGATGCCAGGGTTCCATGGCTGAACAATGCCTATACGATCTACAGAAAAAATGAGCTTACCGGAATATTCGACAGCATTGCACACGTAAATCAGCCGGTTTATACCGACACCGGTCTTATAAACAACAACACCTATTGCTACAGGTTTCAAACCTCAGGTACTTACGGAACCCCGGGATACATCGACCCCATTCTCAATTTTTCACAGGAATTGTGCGCAACACCGGTTGATAATGTGCCGCCATGTCCTCCGCTCCTATTGGTGGAAGTGGAGTGCGACGTACTGGAGCTTGTTTTCAGGTGGGAAGATATAAGCCAGGGGTGTGCGCCCGATCTCAGCCAGTATTTACTGTATCAGACCGGTAGTCCGCACATACTGCTGGCCACATTTCCTCCGGGCATAACAAGCTATGCCTATAAGCCCGCATCCGGAATTGCAGGATGCTTTTTCATTGTTGGCAAAGATCAGAACGGCAACATCGACACAACAACTTTCAATCAGGTTTGTACAAGCATCGACGACTGCCCGCGATACCGTTTGCCGAATGTTTTCACACCCAACAGCGACGGTTTCAACGACTACTTTGTTCCCTACCCGGGATATTCATCGGTTGAAAGAATCGACCTGAAGGTTTTCAACCGCTGGGGAGTTGTAGTTTTTGAGACCAGCGATCCTGCCATCCGCTGGGACGGGCGCGATAAAAATACCAACAGGCAGTGTGCCGAAGGGGTATATTATTATGTGTGCGATGTTTACGAAGTCGTTGGCAATCCTGAACTTCCGTCAGAAAAGGTTGTCGTAAAACGAACGCTCACCAACAGTCTTCACCTGCTCAGATAAATCCTCGTTTATCATATACAGCCTTCAGCCTGTCCGAACAAACCGGCGCAAGTGACATTTGAAGCACAAATGCAAAAAGGCACCCCCGGGGGTGCCTTTTCGATGAATGCATCAGAAAACATGTATTAGAAAAGTTTCTCAGCAAGATCCACTACGCGTGCGGAGTAGCCCCACTCGTTATCGTACCACGACAGGACTTTAACGGTTTTTCCGTTTACCATAGTACTTTTTGCATCAAAGATGGATGAAGCAGGATTGTGAATAACATCCACCGACACGATTTCATCCTCTGTATATTCAAGAATGCCTTTCATTGGGCCTTCGGCTGCTTCTTTCATAGCGGCATTGATCTGCTCTTTGGTAACCTCGGTTTTAAGGTTAACAACCAGGTCGACCAGCGAACCGGTAGGGGTAGGAACGCGAACCGCCAGGCCATCGAGTTTACCTTTAAGTTCCGGAATAACAATACCAACGGCTTTGGCAGCTCCTGTGGTGGTGGGAATCTGTGAAACCGCAGCTGAGCGGGCTCTGCGCAGATCGCTGTGCGGCGCATCCAGTATGGTTTGATCGTTGGTATATGAGTGGATGGTAGTCATCAGTCCGTTCTCAATCCCAAACCTGTCGTTCAGCACCTTAGCCACGGGGGCAAGACAGTTGGTAGTACAGGAGGCATTTGAAATGCACTGATCGGTATCTTTCAGGTCGTGATCGTTCACACCAAGAACAATGGTGCGGTCGATGGTATCTTTGGAGGGAACCGTGAGGATAACTTTTTTTGCTCCATTTTTCAGATGATCGCCGTATCCGCCTTTTGGACTTTCCTTTGAACGGAAAACGCCGGTCGATTCAACCACAACATCGGGTGTAGAAGCCCAGGAAATACTTGCGGGGCTGCGTTCGGCAGAAACGGGGTATTTAACGCCGTCAACAATTAATGAAGTTTCGTCAAAATCAACCTTTCCGGGGAATTTTCCCTGGGTGGAGTCGTATTTCAGAAGGTAGGCGAGGGTCTTGGTGCTGGTGAGGTCGTTAATCCCCACAACTTCGATATTTTCGCGCTCAAGTGCAAGTTTGAAAACATTTCTTCCAATGCGGCCAAATCCGTTGATCGCTAACTTGATTTTTGCCATTTCTATTTGGTTTAAGTGAAAAAAAATCATTCTTATTTCGCTGCAAAGTTAAGCAAAAATTACCTGACAAAAAAATTTAGAACCCGGATTATTATACGGCTTAATAATTGTTTATCAATATATTACGCATGTAGATTATGATAATTTACAAAAACCATTTTCGCTCGTGAACAGCGCAATCGATTGCGACCAAACTATATTTGTACATAGATTAAATGGCCTGATGAACAAAAGGTATTTCGACGTAAATTTGCACCGATGAAACTGACGCGCAACTTTTGCATTATAGCACATATCGATCACGGCAAGAGCACACTTGCCGACCGTCTGCTTGAATATACAGGAACGCTTTCCGACAGGCAGCAGCAGGATCAGGTACTCGACGATATGGATCTCGAAAGGGAGAGAGGAATCACCATTAAAAGTCATGCAATTCAAATGACTTACGAATCCGGTGGCGAATCTTACAAACTTAACCTGATCGACACCCCGGGCCATGTGGATTTCTCGTACGAGGTTTCACGTTCAATAGCCGCCTGCGAAGGTGCACTACTGATCATTGATGCAACACAGGGGATTCAGGCTCAAACGATTTCGAATCTTTATCTCGCACTTGAGCACGACCTTGAGATTATTCCGGTCATGAATAAGATGGACATGGATAATGCCATGCCCGAGGAAGTGGAAGAGCAAATAATAGACCTGATTGGCTGCAAACCTGAAGATATTATCCGCGCTAGCGGTAAATCGGGTCAGGGTGTCGATGAAATCCTGGATGCCATCATCAAACGCATCCCTTCTCCGCAAGGAGATCCGGAGGCCCCGTTGCAGGCTCTTATCTTCGACTCCGTTTTCAACTCTTTCCGCGGGATTATTGCCTATTTCAGAATCATGAACGGCCAGATCAGAAAGGGCGATTTCGTCAAGTTTTTTGCCACCGGCAAAGAATACAATGCCGACGAAATCGGTGTCCTCAAACTGACACAGCAGCCACGAGACGTGCTCAGCGCCGGCGATGTAGGATACATTATCTCCGGCATCAAATCCTCCCGGGAGGTTAAGGTCGGCGATACCATCACACATGTGAAGAGACCCTGCGAAAGCGCCATCTCCGGATTCACCAATGTAAAACCCATGGTTTATGCGGGTATTTATCCGGTTGATGCCGATGATTACGAAGAATTGCGCGCTTCAATGGAAAAATTGCAACTGAACGACGCCTCCCTGGTCTTTGAACCCGAATCATCGGCCGCACTGGGCTTTGGATTCCGGTGCGGATTTCTTGGACTGCTGCACATGGAAATTATACAGGAACGTCTTGACCGGGAGTTCGACATGGATGTGATTACGACCGTACCCAACGTATCCTACAAAGCACATACCACCAGGGGTGAAGTTATTGACGTTCACAACCCTTCCGGCTTGCCTCCCGCAAATTATATTGACTTTATCGAAGAGCCTTACATTCAGGCACAAATTATCTCGAAATCGGAATACATCGGCACCGTAATGAACCTATGTATCGGGAAACGCGGGACCCTGAAAAACCAGGTTTATCTTACCAGCGACCGGGTTGAGCTTACCATGGAGCTGCCTCTGGGCGAAATTGTATTCGATTTCTACGACAAACTGAAGAGCATTTCAAAAGGGTATGCATCCTTCGACTATCACGTAAGCGGTTACCAGCCGGCAAAACTCGTTCGCCTCGACATTCTCCTCAACTCCGAACCGGTCGACGCTCTTTCTACCCTTATCCATCACGACAACGCTTACGACTTCGGTAAACGCATGTGCTCAAAGCTGAAAGAGCTGATTCCGAGGCAACAGTTTGACATCGCCATTCAGGCGGCCATAGGCGCTAAAATTATAGCTCGTGAAACGGTAAAAGCTGTCCGTAAAGACGTTACCGCAAAATGTTACGGTGGAGATATTACGCGTAAGCGCAAACTGCTTGAAAAACAAAAGAAAGGCAAGAAACGCATGCGCCAGGTCGGCAACGTTGAAATTCCACAGTCCGCATTCCTCGCTGTACTCAAACTCGATTAATCCGGGTTTTCCATTTTCGCAATCTATAGGTCGATAAGCTTATGCTTAACCGCGTATATTATGACCTCTATAATATTCTTTGCGTCCGTCTTCACCATTAGATTGGCCCGGTGTTTTTCTACGGTACGGCTGCTGATAAACAGCTTATCGGCGATTTCCTTTGTCGACAGGCCCTTGCAGACAAGCTCAAGAACTTCAAGTTCACGTTCCGAAAAGGAAATTGTATCCTCGGCTGACTTTTCACGCAACGATTCATTATCACGGAAGACAGAAATCAGCTTGTTAATCAGTTCGGTTGAAACATAGGTACGTTTACCGGCCAGCAGATCAACAGCTCTCTCAAACTCTTCTATTTCATTGATGGTAATCCCTTCAATATCCTGGTCCTCGGCAACATCCCGCTTACTGGCAATCAGGGTACCAAGCAGACTGGTACGGCCTTTTACCTTAAGGCCTTCGATCCCGTACAGTTCCGTATTAATAAGGCTTCCATCCTTATGAATCGTCTTGAACCGGATATGAATATCCTTTTCGAAGCCCATCAGACAACGGTTGATTTTTTCCATAGCCGAAGCCTTATCCTTTTCAGCAATAATATCTTCGAATCCCATGTTTAAAAGCTCCTCGCGGGAGTAGCCCAGGGTTGCTGAAAGACTCGGATTGGTTTCAATAAACCGGTGTCCCTGATAAATATATATACCGTAGGGCGAAATCATCGAAAGAGCGATAAACTTCTCTTCATTTGCTTTGCGATGGGCTTCGGCTTTGTGCAGTCGGGTGGCGATGGAAGTCAGCAACTCATCGTACTCAAAAGGTTTAACAATGTAATCATCGGCTCCCAGCTGCATACCAAATCGTATATCCTTGATTTCCGACTTGGCTGTGAGAAAAACAAAGGGAATCATGGCAGTAGCCGAGCTTTCCTTCAGTACGTTAAAAACATCGTATCCGTTTATCTCATTCATGGAAATATCGCACAGTATAAGATCGGGCAAAATCTCGAATGCTTTCTGGATTCCCATAGCTCCATCGCCGGCATGAGTAACTTCATATCCCTTAACTCTGAGCAAATTGGAAATGGTGATGGCCAGTGCCTTATCGTCTTCAACCAGAAGGATTTTTACATTTTGATTTTCGTTGGCTGCCATAATTGTATCGGTTAAATCGATCGCTTATTCGTTTATATCTATGGGTAAAATTACGGTAAAAGTACTCCCCTGTCCGGGCTCGCTATCCAGAAAAATCCTGCCTTTGTGAAGGCTAAGACATTCATTTACAACAGCAAGTCCCAAACCTGAACCTTTAAACTGACGGGAATTTCCGGCCCTGTAAAACGGTTCGAAGATAAACTGCCTATCCTGTTCCGGTATTCCTATCCCCTGATCGGCTACAACAAATGTAACAAATCCGGAGGTGTCCTGTTTTATTGTAAAAGTCACCTTTTGCTTCTTTTCCGAGTAATTCAGCGCATTCTGCAATAAATTTATGAAAATATGGCGGAAGAGGTTTTCATCAATCCACACAACCGAATCTTCATCTTCAATTGAAAGAACGATGCGATCGGGCACGAATTCAAGTTCATTTACCTCATCAACAATCTTCCGGCAGATTACTCCAAGCTTCACTTCGGAGGGTTTAAAATCGAGCTTCCCTTTTCCCGAAGCATCGATAATGGTAACCTTATCGAGCAGACGCAACAGCGATTTCACAGCCATCCGGCTTAACTCAAATGCATCGTGAATGGTTTCCTGATCGAGTTCAAAACGATATTTTTCAAGAAGTTGCAGATTGCTGTATATAATGGATAGGGGTGTACGGAATTCGTGCGATACCGTTGAAATATAACGCGATTTCCCCTCACTCAGCTCGCGTTCGTGTTCCAGCGTAGTTTTGATCTGATCCTGTTTTACCTTTCGGTCCGTAATATCCCTGATCATCCCGTGGATACCGTGAAACTCACCGCTGGCATTCGTGAAAGGGGATGCGGATATCTCAACCCAACGCTGAGCACCATCCTTACGTGTAAATGCCAGCTTGTAATGCAGGGGCCTTAAATCAGCTGCCGAAAGCCCTGTTTTTCCAATAAGAATAGAAAATGCCGACTTCAGGCTGGCAATGGTTTCGACCGCTTTCGGATCAGAAATCCCTATTGCAGGATTACCGATTAACTCGTTCACCGGGTAGCCCGTAAGCATCTCAACCGAAGGACTTAAAAACGTTAGATCGCCCTTATTGTCGATAACAAAGAAGACATCCGCAGCGGGATCTGCACCCGCGCCAATACCGGAGTCCTTCGAAGTATCCGTGCCTGCAACGGAAAAAATGGCAGAAACATCGCGTATACTCAGCAGCATTCCGCCTTCAGGCATCTTCAAAAGCGGAAAGCGGTCTACAAGATAGCTACGCTTTATACCTTTATATTCCACCATTTCAACAGAACTTTCAGGCTCATTTGAATTAATGACGGCCATGTTGCGCGAATGTTCGTTCAGACGGCCGATGGCATGTCTCAGGCAATCGGAGATTATACCTCCCGGATCGTTTTCGTGTGATTGAGTGCCGGTGCAGCCGAAAGATTGACGTATCGCGGATCCTTCAGCATCAAAATAACATAAATAAAGGGATTGTGGCGCAGTAGGACCGGCAGACTCATTCTGACTCCCTGCATTTTGCAAATTACTGGTTTTCGGATTCTTCATGAAATTTTCCTCAGGTAGTTGTATTAGCAGGAGAACAAATTTAAAGATTAATCGCGGAAAGACCCGGAAGTAACCGCAATTTTCCCATTATGAAAAAGCAAACCCGCGGTACCAGTCTGTTTGTTTTTTGTGCAGACAGATGGAGATCCTTTCCGAAAGGCATCGAAAACCGTTATTAACCAGTATAAAAAGTGCCGGATCCATCACAAACCTGCATCGGCAGAAAAAAAGAACAGGAGATTGAGGAACAGATTATTCCAAGAATCATCCCTTCTTCAATAACCAGAATGAACCAGTGAAAGTAAAGGCAGAGGAATGTACTTACTCCGGAATCGTTTGTCAATAAGTGTTTTGATGTATTTCCGATGATTTTCTCCGGGCACCGGTAACTGAATCGGACTGGCAGAATTGGTAAATCGCCAATTAACACCATTCTATATACTTGATTTCGTGCATACTAATTAAGTAAAACGGCATGAAAAGATCAAAATTGCGTATCTTTACCTTTCGGTGTTTAGCAAGAAATCTCCGTTATCCTCCCGATTTTTTTTAATAATTGCGGTCGGGTGCTGTAACAAAAAGAGATGCAAACAGGTCTAAGATGATACCGACTGAAAATAATCCGGGCAGATGACAGCAGCCGAGTACAATAAATGTGTTGACGTTCACGCCGATGGCGTATACCGTTTCATACTCAGAAATCTGGGGGATGAGGAACGTGCACGCGACATTGTGCAGGATTCATTTTTCAAGATGTGGGAGAAGGCTGGTGAAATTGCGGCTGAAAAAGCAAAATCCTACCTTTTTACCACGGCCTATCACACCATGATTGACGACATCAGGAGAGCAAGCAGAACCAGCAGGCTTGACGAATCGCGAATAGATATCCTTCATACCGACCATGGATTCAGCGACCTCCATGAGATCATCAACCAGGCGCTTGAAACCCTTCCGGAGATTCAGAAAGCCGTAATAACCCTGAGAGACTATGAAGGGTATTCATACGACGAAATCGGCACCATCACCGGACTGAGTGCGTCACAGGTTAAGGTATACATTTACCGGGGCAGAGTAGCCTTAAAAAACTACATCGGCAGTCTCGACCGCGTACTTTAAAAGGAAAAGACCTCATACCATGAAGAAAGAAAAAATAGGAAGGCATAATTATGAGGAATTTCTCATCGATTACCTCGACGGTAATCTGGATGCATTGGTAACCGCCGAGTTGCTTTTATTTCTGGAACAGCATCCGGATATTAAGGAAGAAGCCGGGGGAGCCGGGGTTCCGCTATCCTTCAACAGCGTGCAGGAAACATACCCCTTTAAAGAACTGCTGAAATCCTCCTTCGATGCATCAGCAGCCAACATCTGCGGGGAAAATCATTCCACTTATTTTATTGCATATTACGAAGGCGATCTTGATGCCGCAGGCAAAAAAGCCGTTGAAAATTATATTTCATCCAATCCCGGGCACAAGGAAGCCTTCCGGCTTTTCGGACTCAGCCGGTTAAGCGCATCCCGCGCGGCAGGATTTCCAGGGAAAAAAGCCCTCAAAAAGCAAATCCCAACAGCACGTATTACCTTTATCTGGCGCGCAGCCGTAGCAGCTTCCGTTCTTATACTGGCCTCCGTTTTCTGGCGTCTTGAACCAATAAACGAGGATGCCATTACCCGCATGGCAGGAGGAATAGAAACACCCCTTGCCGTTGAAGCAGAGAAGCCTCAGCTTCCGGATGAAACAGCGGTTTTACCTGTACAGGACAAACGCGTTGCCCATACGGAACAGGCCGAAGCAGTGAAAGCTCTTACCTTCTCCACGGGCACTCAGCACAGCATCCGGCTGACCGGTGAAATATCGCCAAAACAGCCCCTGAAATCCGGAATTCTCAGTTATAATACAACCAAAAACAGTCCGGTTGTACGCAACGATTTTTCACCAATGTACAACGACATTCGGCTGGCTCAACAACTACTTACAGCTCAGGAAGAAATACCCGATGTATATACAGACAGGAGGGAGTTCAGTTTAGGACGCCGGCTGCCCGGAATACTCAGAGGCGGCACGCAGGTAATTACACAGGTACCCGGATCGGTCAACGGATGGATGCTCGCCGATCTGGGAATACAGGGATACAATCTATTGACCGACAACGATGTAAAGCTGGAACGCGAGGTTGATGCCACAGGAAAAACCGGAAATATCAGGCTCCTCGACGGAGAAATTGCCTATTCGCTGAAGCGAAATCAATAACTTCCTTAAAAATCTGCCATTTACTTACTGCCGTGAGGCTTAACCAGCAATCTACGCCCGTGACACCGGGATAAAATATTAAAAAAATCGCCGGGGTGTAACATTCAGAACGGAAAAGCCGTCACAAAACAAAACGTCTTAACACTCAAGCCATGAAAACTACAACCAAACGAATCCGTAATTATGCGCTGGCACTACTTCTGATTACGGCAGGACACACAGTATCAGCTCAATCCGCCAGCGGGCGACTGGTAACACAGGACAGAGAAGTGCCTCCATTCAGTGAAATTGAAGCAGGAAGTGCTTTCACCATAAAGATTTTACAGGACAGCGCCTACAGGGTTACCGTGGAAACCGACGACAACTTTCTGGATAAAATAGAAACTTTGGTTGAGAACAACCGCCTTTACATAAACTCCATGGGCATGAAAAATCCCACAGCCCTCAGAGTATATGTACAAGCTCCGGGATTTGACAAGATTGACATTAGCGGAGCGGCCAGAATTGAATCGGACGGACGCATATCGGTCAGCACCATGGACATCGTTGCCGGTGGTGCTTCGAAAGTTAAACTGGACATTGATACCGAATCCCTTAGAAGCGAGCTGAGCGGTGCCGCTAAAGTAGAATTGGCCGGAAATGCTTCATTGCACAACCTGGATGTTTCAGGCGCTGCCAATCTGAATGCCGTTCAGCTGAAAACCTTAAAATCACTCGCCAAGGTAAGCGGAGCCGCCAAAGCTAAAATTTTCGCCAGTGAAGAAATAACAGCCAGACTCAGCGGTGCCGGCTCATTATCCTATTTCGACAACAACCAGATGATAAGCGTTCCCTCGAATGCTTCTGTTACAATCACGCCTCAGAACCCCGGAAACGGGCCTGGTGAAGATTACAGCACGCAAATAGAAACTAAAAGCAATGGCGATTCGACCATTGTAAACATCGGCAATGTAAAAGTTATTGTTCAGGAAGGAAATCCCAACAAAGTAACGATAGGCGGATCGGAACTTGAAGTGGACGACGACGGAAATGTTCAATTCAGACGTAAGCGCCAGGATCGCTACGACGGGCACTGGGGTGGTTTCGATCTGGGAGTCAACGGATTTCTGAACAGCAACAACGGATTCGACCTACCCGAAAACTATGAATTTCTCGATCTCAGGATGGAAAAGTCGATCAATGTAAAACTTAATTTCCTTGAGCAGAACTTCAACCTTATTTCGAACAAGCTCGGACTCACAACCGGACTGGGATTTGAATGGAGAAACTACCGTTTCGACAACCATGTGGTACTTGAAAAAATCGGCAACGACATTATAAATGCTTACGATTTTTATGCGCCCAGAGATTATTCAAAGAGTAAGCTCGTAGTCAACTACCTGAACCTTCCTCTTTTGATTGAATATCAAACCAACCGTTATTCGAAGAAAAACTCCTTCCATATCGGTGCAGGTATAGAAACCGGACTACGCATCGGCTCACATACCAAACTCGTATATCAGGACGACGGACGTAAGAAGAAAGACAAAGATCCGGGAGACTACCACCTGAATCCTTTCAAATACGATTTGATGGTACGCGTTGGCTGGGGTAAATTCAATCTTTACGGAAACTATTCACTGAATACCCTTTTCAAGAACAACCGCGGCCCCGAACTTTATCCGTTTGCACTTGGTATTACACTTGCAAGCTGGTAAAATCAAGACGCTGTGGTCTGCCCGATGCTGCCTCCCGACCGGGGGCAGCATTTTCGGCTTTAACTGTCGCCCCATTCGGCCGGGTTGTAAAATTTACAGTAAAATAACCCGCTAATGCAGAGCAAAATAATTCATAATCAACGATTAACCTGTTATTAAAGTCGGGTTTAAAAGCCTGAGCCAATTTCAGGTTAAGAAAAAATCGTATTTTTACAACCCGAATAACATCAGGGCGGCATTGTATATAGTTGCCGGTCATCGTAATACAAACAAAACCAGGTATATGTCAGGACACAATAAATGGTCGACTATCAAGCGTAAAAAGGGAGCACTTGATGCCAAACGTTCCAAAATTTTTTCACGGATTATCAAAGAAATTACTGTTGCCGTAAAAGAGGGGGGTCCCGATCCGGACGGTAATCCCAGGCTCAGGCTGGCGATTGCCAATGCCAAGGGTGCCAGTATGCCAAAAGACAACATACTCCGTGCTATCAACAAAGGATCAGACAAAGATGCCGCCAACTACCAGGAAGCCACTTACGAAGGGTATGCACCCAACGGGGTAGCCATCTACCTGGAATGCACTACCGACAACATGCAGCGTACGATCAGCAACATCCGGTCGTATTTCAACAAGTTCGGCGGAAGTCTGGGTACCAACGGATCCCTTGCATTTTTATTTGACCGGAAGGGAATATTTACCATCCCGAAAGGCAGCATCACCATGGATGAATTTGAAATGGAGGTGATTGATGCCGGAGCTGAAGACATTCAGCTTGAGGAGGACATCATTACTGTTACCACAGCAATGGAAGACTTTGGCGCTATGGTGAAAAAGCTGGAAGAGATGAACATCGAACCCGAGAACGCAGAGCTTCAGCGAATTCCGAAAAATACCGTTAAGGTCGACAGCGAAGCCGCAAGAAAGATACTGAGACTGATTGACCTGTTTGAGGACGACGACGACATAAATAATGTGTTTCACAACCTTGAACTCACCGACGAAATGCTTGCTGAAATGGAATAGAGCGGTCGTAAGGCTGAATTATAAGAACCGGAGAAGCAGTATGCTTCTCCTTTTTTTGTCCGCATATTTGCATAAAAATGCCAGACGAAAATTTCCGGAAATCAGTCTGTCTGAAGTTAAAAAAAGGCTGCCCGCAAGCAGCCTTAATTTTCATCACACCTGGTTTTTTTACTTCAGGTTTGTAACAATTTCGTAAGTATCTTCGGCAATCACAAGTTCTTCGTTGGTAGGAATAACCATTATGCTGACTGCAGATTCGGGGGTCGAAAGAACGGCTTCCTTTCCTCTGAGGCCTTTATTCTTTTCCTGATCGAATCGGATACCCATAAATTCCATTTCCGCTGTTGTTTTGTATCGGGTAAGGGCATCGTTTTCGCCAACACCTCCGGTGAATACGATTGCATCAACACCGCCCATGGCAGCGGCATATGCTCCGATGTATTTACGGATGCGGTAGTAGTACATTTCAAGGGTAACTTTTGCGCGTTCATTTCCTTCTTCAGCTGCTTTTTCAACATCGCGCATATCGGAAGAAACACCGGAGACGCCGAGCATACCGCTGTGTTTGTTCACAAGCGTATTTGCAACGGTAATATCAAGCTCTTCCTTATTCATAATCTGGATAAAAGCTCCAATGTCAAGGTCACCGGTACGGGTACCCATCATAAGTCCTTCAATCGGTGTCATACCCATTGAAGTATCGAGCGACTTGCCGTTTTTTACGGCAGCGATGGAAGCTCCGTTGCCCAGGTGGCAGGTAATAACCCGGATATCCTCCAGCTTTTTACCAAGCATCTGAGCTGCTCTCTTGGAAACGTAGCGATGGCTGGATCCGTGGAAACCGTAGCGGCGGATCTTGTATTTCTCATAAAGCGAAAAGGGAATACCGTAGAGATACACAAAATCGGGCATGGTCTGATGGAACGCTGTATCGAACACACCAACCTGGGGCACATGCGGCAACAGTTTAGTGATGCTGTATATACCTTTGAGATTGGGCGGGTTATGGAGCGGAGCCAGATCGATGCACTCTTCGAGTGCAGCTATCACTTCGGGAGTAATATAAACGCTGCCGTTAAACTTTTCACCGGCATGAACAACGCGGTGTCCGACGGCCTGAATCTCTTCCAGATTTTTGATGCTGCCGTATTTTTCACTAATGAGGATGCCTAGGAGGTATTCGATACCAATCTGGTGATCAAGAATTTCTCCTTCCAGCTTAACCTCGGTGCCGTCGTTGCGTGAATGCTTTATAAGCGAACCTTTAAGGCCGATTTTATCGACCAGGCCTTTTGCCAGCACTTCCCTTGAAGGAAGGTCAAAAAGCTGATATTTAATGGATGAACTTCCGCAGTTCAGAACAATAATTTTCATTGTACTTCAATTTAATTTTTCCTCTGTAAATAAACCGGATGAGCCTGTTTGTGGGATACCATTGCCGGTTGCAATCCGGAAATGTCTGCCTTAAGCGGCCGGTAGTATCCAATTTTGGTTCCGGGATCAGGCTCTTCCGAGGTTGGTGATGGAACCCTGCTTGGGCATTCGTTTTTCGCCCTGGTACAGGTAAAATCCTTCACCCACCCTGCGGCCGACAAGATTAGCTCTTACCATGCGCTTGAGAACGGGGGACGGCTTATACTTGTGTTCGCCGAATTCGATGTAGAGATTTTCCATCCATTTCAACACTTTGTCGAGTCCGATTTTATCGGCCATTTCAAAGGGGCCGAGCTGAAGGCCGCTGGTTTCCTTCATCGTTTCGTCGATATCGGAGACGGTAGCAACGCCTTCCATGAGTATTTCACAGGCTTCGTTAATCAGCGGCACCAGCATACGGGTACTGATATTTCCGGCCGATTCGTTTACACGTATAAGCTTCTTACCGATTAGGAGAGCGAGCTTATTAACGATGCCAAAGGTTTCATCGGTGGTATAAACCGAACGTACCGATTCAATAATTTTAACCTTGCTGACGGGTGAATAGAAATGAAGACCCATGGCCCGGCCCGGATTTTTGAGTACGGAAGAGATTTCCGAGATCATAAGAGTAGCAGTATTGGATGCAATTACCGTATCGGGGCGCACCACCGCTTCAATTTTTTTAAAAATTTCCTGCCGAAGCTCAAGGCTGGTTCCTTTCTTTTTGGAATTTACCGTTTCAAAAACAATGTCGCAATCCGACAGGCTTGAATAATCGGTAGACCCCTTGATTCTTGACAAAATAAGTTTTTTCTCGCTGGCTGTAAGTCCCCATTTACTGATGCGCTCATCGAGTTGTTTTTCGATGCGCATCATAACTTCAGAAATACGGTCATCGGAGACGTCGATAAAGGCAACATCGATGCCTGACTGACTGATGAGTACCGCAATTTCCTGGCCCATGGCACCGCATCCCACAACACCCACTTTCTGGATGCTGCCTTTGGGTTGCATTGATTTACCCAGGCTAAAATCTTCCAATCTTTCTGACATGTGAATTCAATATTATGTGTTACGAATTTTTTCGAATCAGTTACCACCGCATTGATTTACCGTGATAGCGACCAGGTTTACGATATCGCTAACGGAGCATCCGCGCGACAGGTCGTTGATGGGGGCGGCCATTCCCTGGAGTACAGGTCCGATGGCTTCGGCTCCCGAAAGCCGCTGAACCAGTTTGTAGGCAATATTTCCGGTTTCGAGTCCGGGGAATACCAGAACATTGGCTTTCCCGGCAACGGTACTTCCGGGTGCTTTAAGGAGTCCTACCGATTCAACGATTGCTGCATCGGCCTGGAGCTCGCCGTCAATTTGCAGCCACGGTGCTTTCTCACGGGCGATACGGGTAGCTTCCACCACTTTATCCACAAGCGCATGGCTGGCACTTCCCTTTGTGGAGAAGCTGAGCATGGCTACGCGGGGTTCCAGACCTCCGATGGCTTTGGCCGTATGAGCGGTTGAGATGGCTATTTCAGCGAGTTCAGCAGCCGTAGGATCGGGATGAACGGCACAATCGGCAAAGACCAGAATATCGCCGGGTACGGTGGGGTTGTCCTTGAAAATCATAAGAAAAGCGCCTGAAACAACGCTGATTCCGGGCATGGTTTTCACAATCTGAAATGCCGGCCTCAGCACGTTGCCGGTAGCATTAATGGCTCCTGCCACCTCACCGTCGGCTTCTCCGGCCTTGATCAGCAAGGTTGCCAGATACAGGGGATCTCCGGCAAGGCGGAAGGCCTCTTCGGATGTCATACCTTTGTTCTTTCTGATCTCAAAAAGCATGTCGGCGTATTTCTGCCGTTCGGGATTGCTTTCGGGATTAATAACTCTGGCCTGCGAAATATTCTGCAGTCCCCATTCATTTGCATTACCATGGACCTCAGCCTCACTTCCGATCAGGATGATCCTGGCCAGCCGTTCCTTCAGTATAATGTCCGCAGCCTTAAGCGTTCGTTCTTCGGCACCCTCGGGAAGCACAATGCATTTGTCGAGCAGCTGTGCTTTTGCCCGGATAGCATTCATCAATGACATATTATTCAAGTATTTAAAAGTTAATTGTCTGCGCGCTGAAATCGTGCGGCAAATGTAGAATTTAATAGGATGTGTTCCTAAGTAAAACTGCCATTTTTCTCATTGAAAACCAAAACGTGACGAAATACAGATTCAGGAGTGCGGGGAGCAGCAATTTGAACGGAAAAAACTGAGTAAGGATGGGTTTTTGAAGGCGATGTGCCGCTAAAAATGAAATGCAGCATCGTTCAGATGCAGGAAACTGTAATAAAAAATGGCGTAATTTTGCCATCCGGATGGCAACACAAACTCCCCAGATGTCCGGGCAGGAATCAACCGCTTCATTTTTCATGCAGAAGCCTGACACTGTGTCGGTTAATGACACGATTGTCGGTTACATGCATTTTCTGCGCGACAGTCTTAACCCTTCGTTGCCCGACACGGTTTTTAGGTTTGAGTTAAAAGACATTGTGTTGCCAGTAACGGAAAAACCGGAAGCGGAAGTCGTTTCGCCATACAACACGCCATCCTTTCTTAGCGTTGGTGTCCGCCCTGCCGTGAAGATAGAACCGTTGACGCGAACGGTGGCACAGTACGACTGGCTTACGTTATTCATAATAGTTTGCCTAGGAATACTGGCCTGGGTCAGATATTCCTATCCCAGACGGCTGAGGCAGTTGTTTAAATCGGTATACGGCCGTCACCATGTGAATCAGCTGTTGCGCGAAGGCAATCTGACAAGTGAGAGGGTAACGTTCGGGCTCGGGATTGTATTCATAGCTGGCCTGTCGGTTGCTGTGTTCAATCTGACCGGCACCCGGATTGCCGGATTACTGGGAATACGGGCGCTGCCTTTGGTTTTTCTCCTGATAACGGCTGCAATTACCATTCTTTGGTTTTTGAAACTGGCAACCATAAAAGCAATCGGCATCTTGTTCCGCGCAAAGTCACTGAGTGACGAGTACCTGGTTTCGGCACTCATCTACAGCCTGGCGGCCGGATTGGTACTGTTTCCTTTAATAACTGCCTGGCATTTTATGGATTACAAGCCTCTGCTATACAGTATTATCGGATTACTCATTCTTGTTTACTGCATGCGCTTGATCAGAAGTATTTCCGTTATCGGAGGATCGCAAACGTTTTCGGTTGTGTTTATTATTTTGTATCTTTGCACCCTCGAAATTTTACCGTTGCTTGCTGTGTATAAGTTTTACACAATGGTTGATTGGTAAGCAATTGCGATAACAACCGGAAGAGTTCATCCTAAGTCAAATTGTAAATTGCAATCAAATTGAAAGTTAAGAATGTCCTGATTTCACAGCCCAAACCAGCTGATCTGGAGAAGTCTCCCTATTTTGATGTCATTAAAAAGTACAATCTGAACGTTGATTTTTTCAAATTCTTTAAAATTGAAGGATTAAGTTCAATCGATTTCAGAAAGGAGAACAAGACGAGGCTGAACGATCACACTGGTGTAATTTTCACGAGCAAGCATGCCGTTGATCATTTTTTCAGACTTGCGGCGGAGCTGCGCACGGAAATTCCGGAGACCATGAAGTATTTCTGTTCTTCGGAAGCCATTGCTTATTATCTTCAGAAGTACATCCAATACCGGAAGCGCAAGATATTTTTCAGCGGGCAGGAGATTTCCGACCTGGTTGATATTATCCGTAAGCACAAGACGGAAAAATATCTTCTTCCGTGCAACGAGGATCACAACAATGAGTTATCGGATCTGCTCGACCACCATAAAATCAATTACGTAAAAGCCATCATGTACCGTACGGTTGCGGAGGATATGACATTTCTGAACCTTGACAAGTATGAGATGATGATATTTTTCAGTCCGGCCGGTATTAAGTCGCTTTTCATGAATTTTCCCGACTTTGCACAGGGCGAAAAGATAATCGGGGTTTTCGGGCATTCATCGGCAGAAGCAGCTACTGAAGCAGGCCTGAGCATTCAGGTTGAAGCTCCCACGGCAAATGCACCTTCCATGGCCAAAGCGATTGAACAGTTTCTGGCCGTCAACAACAAGTCAAAGTAAGCAGCTTTCTTCCAAGCTTTCCCGTTAAGGCCGTTGCAATGCAGACATTAAAAAAAAAGGAACGGTTATGTAATGTAACCGCGATCAGCAGGCTTTTCCGGGATGGCAGGAGTATTTTCAGGCATCCGGTTAAACTGCTATGGCTGCCTTATGAATGGGAGGGGGACGAGGCTGTGCAGTTGCTGGTGACGGTACCTAAACGCAATTTTAAGAAAGCGGTGGACCGCAACCGTATCAAACGACTGATGCGCGAGATCTTCAGGAAAAACAAGGAAATCATAATCCGGGACTCTGATAGCAAAAAGTTTCTCATTGGTCTTGTTTTTACAGGAAAAGAAATTCCCGGATATACGTCACTGGAACCAATAATAATATCGCTGCTTCAGCGTTTAATTCAGGACCATGAAAAAACTCCTGGCTAATCTTATGGTTGGCCTGATAAGGCTTTACCAGGGAGCCATTTCCCCATACCTGCCGTCTTCGTGCAGGTATACGCCCACGTGTTCTCAGTACGGGGTGGAGGCAATCCGAAAACACGGGCCTTTCAGGGGTGGCTGGCTCACGATAAAAAGAGTTCTTTCATGCCATCCATGGGGTGGCAGCGGCTACGATCCTGTTCCATGAAACTATTAATTATCAACACTATATGAAAAATCTACATATACTTATTGCCGCATTCCTGATGATGTTGATGTCCGGCTCCGGACTGAATGCCCAGATCACATCATCAACCTTTGAAATCTCGAAAAACCTGGATGTGTTTGCTACGATGTACAAGGAGCTTAACAACAATTATGTTGACGAGCTCAACCACGGCGAACTGATTAAGACAGGCATTGATGCCATCCTGGAAAAGCTTGACCCCTATACGGTTTTTATTTCCGAAGCTGAAATTGAAGACTTCAACTTCATGACAACCGGTCAGTACGGAGGCATCGGTGCGCTGATTCACCAGCAGGGCGACTATATTGTAATATCCGAACCTTACGAAAACTCCCCTTCCATGAAAGCCGGACTGATGCACGGCGATAAAATCCTGAAAGTAAACGACCGGGATACACGCGGCAAGTCGGTGAGCGATGTAAGCAGTGTTCTGAAAGGCCAGCCCGGCACACGGCTTAAAATACTTGTGGAACGCAGCGGAGAAAAAGCTCCAATAGAAATTGAGGTGCTGCGTGAAAACGTTGCCATCCCGAATGTTACACATTATATGATGGTTGACGGAAACACCGGCTACATCAAACTCAGCGGATTTACCCAGAACTCTGGCAGGGAATTCAGGGATGCATTCCTGAAACTGCGTGAAAACCAGGGCATGAAATCCCTGATCATCGATTTGCGCGACAACGGAGGAGGGCTGATGAATGAAGCCGTAAATATTTCCAACTTCTTTATCCGTAAAGGAGAAGTAATTGTCAGCACCAAAGGCAAGACTCCTGACCGAAACAAAGCCTATAAAACGTTTGTACAGCCTATAGACACCGACATACCCATTGTTGTTCTGGTAAACCGGTACAGTGCATCGGCATCCGAAATTGTTGCCGGAGCCATGCAAGATCTCGACCGTGCAGTGGTAATTGGCGAGCGCACCTTCGGTAAAGGCCTGGTACAGAACATTATCCCGCTAAGTTACAACACCCAGATGAAGGTAACCGTAGCCAAATACTATATCCCAAGCGGCAGGTGCATTCAGGCCATAGATTACGGGCATCGCGACAGCACGGGAAACGGTGGAAAGATACCGGATTCTCTGATCAATACCTTTAAAACACGGACGGGAAGACTGGTATACGACGGAGGGGGAATTACCCCGGACGTTGTGACGGAACAGCCTATGCTCAGCAACATAGCCATCAGTCTTTTAAGCCGTTATCTTGTATTCGATTATGCCAACAAATTCAGGCGCGAGCATGCCAGCATCCCTCCTGCCGGAGAGTTTCAGGTTACCGCCGGGATTTATGCCGACTTCGTGGAATGGCTTCAGGATAAAGATTATGACTACGTAACGCGAAGCGAAAAAATGCTGGATGACCTGAAGAAGACTGCTGAAACGGAAAAGTACTTTTCCGAACTGAAAGCGGAATTCGAAATGCTGGAATCGAAAATGAAGCATAACAAACAAGCCGATCTTGAAAAGTTCGGGGATGAGATTAAAAGTCTCCTACGCAACGAGATTGTATCGAGGTATTATGCGCAGAAAGGCCGGGTAGAGGTTTCTGTAACAGAGGATCCGGAAATCAGGGAAGCCGTTAAAATCCTGAGCGATCAGCAGAAATATAAAACAATATTGTCGGGCACAACAGCAAAGGATACAAAATCATAGGAAAGGGAAAGGTGTTATTATGGCAGTCCACTTCCGAACACAGCCAGGACTGAAAACGGATGCCACATCGCTTCTTTATTATGCGATGATATTGCTGGCCGTATCCATCCCGCTCTCTGAATTTGGCATGAGTGCCTCTCAGTTTCTGATGCTCGGCTTATGGGCTGCTGAGGGAGCCGACTATTCAGGTGGCAGGCACCTGCGGATGCAGAACGCAATAGCCCGGATTGGTTATCTGTTCAAAGCAACAGCGGTCAACCTGGCCGGGAAGTTCCGCATGCTTTTCAACAATCCGGCAGCAATGGTGGCCGTTTCTCTTTATTTGCTGCATGCCATAGGATTGTTCTACTCCAACGACGTCAATTACGCTCTTAAAGATCTGCGAATCAAGCTTCCATTGATAAGCCTGCCGGTAATTCTTGCCACTACTCCTGTTTTGGACAGGCAGAGATTTCAACGGCTCATTTACTTTTTCATACTGGCTGTATTTTCCGGAACCCTCGCCAGCATGTACGTATTCTTCACCCGTCACGTTAGCGATCCGAGAGAATTAAGCATTTTTATTTCCCATATTCGTTTTAGCCTTACAATCTGTTTTGCCATCTTCGCCATGGTACACCTGCTGTACAAGCGCGAATACCGCAGCGGTTTTCACAAACTTATACTGGTCGCGGGCATTGTCTGGTTTTTACTGTTTCTTTTTATTCTTGAATCGATTACTGGCATCCTTATAATGGCAATCCTGACCTTTATCATGGTTTTATATCTTGGCTTCAGGATAAAGAACAATACACTTAAATACAGCTTGCTAATTCTCAGCATCACCGCCACAGTTGCATCTGTGCATTATTTCAGGAGCTTTGTAAGGGATTTTAGTCATGCACCGGCCGTTGATTTCAGCAGCCTCGACCGCTACACCGCTTACGGAACGCCATACCTGCACGACACCTGTTCCTACGGCGTTGAAAACGGCAAGTTCGTTGGACTTTACATTTCTCACACCGAGCTCCGCAATGAATGGAACCGGAAGAGCGAACTGAGTTACGACGGACTCGACAGGAAAGGGCAGCAGCTCAGTCACACCCTTATCCGCTATCTGCATTCCAAAAACCTTCGAAAAGATGCAGAAGGTGTCCGAAGCCTGAGCGAAAAAGAAATCAGGCACATTGAAAACGGGGTAGCCAGTGCGGTGTATCTCGACAACCTGAATCTGCGTTCACGGTTTGAGCAGATTGCCATGGGGTATTCCAACTACATCCGGCATGGAGACCCGAATGCCTCGTCGGTAATGCAGCGCATCGAATACTGGAAAACTTCGCTTTACATCGTTAAACACAACTGGCTTACGGGTGTGGGAACCGGCGATCTGAACGAAGCATTTTCCGCAGCCTATGAAGAACTTGATTCAAAGCTGGAGCCCGATTTCAGGAAACGTTCTCATAATCAATTTCTTGCAATCTTCATAGCATTCGGAATTTTAGGACTTGCCTGGTTTCTGTTTACGCTAATCTTTCCGCCCTTAAAGCTCGGGAAATTCACCGACTTTTATTATGTTGTCTTTTTTGTAATAATTATAATGTCGATGCTTACCGAAGATACGCTGGAAACGCAGGCAGGGGTTACATTTTTTGCCTTTTTCAATGCTCTGTTGCTGTTTAGCCGGCGCAGAACGCCCCTCCACAACACTTACGGAAAGGAAGCGAGTGCCGATCATCCGATAAAATGACTATTTTAGCAGCTGAAACGCATTGCAGTGTATGAAAGAAAAACAGATAATCCTGAATTTTAAGGAATCGGATGACTTTTCGGAGCTGGAACCGGACAACAGGGATCTGATTAACCTGGCCCGTGAGGCTGCTTCCAGGGCTTATGCCCCCTATTCCCGATTCAGGGTAGGTGCGGCGCTCCGGCTCGACAATGGCAAGATTATTACCGGAAACAATCAGGAAAACGCCGCTTACCCCTCCGGACTTTGTGCTGAGCGCGTTGCCCTTTTTGCGGCTTCTTCGCAGTATCCGGGTGCAAAAGTTGAAATAATAGCCATCGCCGTTGATACCGACAACCACAGCGTGATTCAGCCTGCTTCGCCCTGCGGTGCCTGCCGCCAGGTTATGGCTGAAACCGAACACAGGCAAGGTAAACCCATACGGGTTATATTTACCGGAGAAACCGGGCGATCGGTAACCGTCGACGGTATGAAGAATCTGCTTCCCGCTTCCTTTACTTCCAATAACCTGAAATAAACCTTTTACGCCCCACATTGTTAAGGTTGCTGGAAAATCCAGACACCCATTTCCTGTTATGAAGCGAATACGACGGCCGGCAAAGGCATATGTAAAAAAATCGCAGTCTGCAGTAACCGGCCTTTAAGCCTCAGATACGTAAAACATCAAATTTAGTTCCGGATGAAAAAATATGCTATTTTTCTGATTCTCATCATTATCACGACGGCAATGAAAAGCGACCTACCGGCTTATCGCATTTACAATACGAAAGGAAAGAACTCCGATTTCGGTAAGATGCTTAAAGAGGCTGCTTCTGCGGATGTGGTTTTATTTGGCGAATTACACAACAACCCCATCAGCCACTGGTTGCAGCTTGAACTGACTAAAGCTCTGTACGATACTAAAAAGGAACAACTGGTCATGGGAGCAGAGATGTTCGAATCCGACAATGCTCTGATAATGAGTGAGTATCTCACAAAAAAAGTGAACGACCGAAATTTTGAATCGGAAGCCAGGCTGTGGCCCAACTATAAAACCGATTACAAGCCCTTGTTAACGTTTGCCCGAGATAATGGCATTCCGTTTATTGCAACCAACATACCCCGCAGATATGCAGCACTGGTAAACAGGGAAGGATTTGACGGTCTGATGCTGCTGGATGAAGAAGCCAGGCGTTACATTGCACCTCTTCCAGTGGCCTACGATCCGGAATTACCGGGATACAGGGGGATGATTGAAATGATGGGCGGAGCCGGTGGACATGTAAACGAAAACCTTCCCAGGGCGCAGGCAATCAAGGATGCCACCATGGCACATTTCATCCTGAAAAACCTGAAAAAGGGTCAGACTTTTCTGCACTTCCACGGCACTTACCACTCCGATAACTACGAAGGCATCGCATGGTACCTGAAACAGTACGATCCGGGATTGAAGATTCTGACTATCAATACTTCCGAACAGGCCGCTGCCGACAGTCTTGAAGAGGGAAACAAAGGGAAAGCCGATTTCATCATCGTTGTTCCTGAAACGATGACCAAAACGCACTAACAAAGTTCTGCAAGCCGGCAGGCTGAGTGATTGCGTATCAGGTGACGAAGGTATAGTTGAGGTTTACCACGAAGTTCCAGATGGTAACCACGCCTATGGCAAAAAGTTTTGCAAAGTAAAAATTGAATTTTGCCCGCGAAACCAGCAGCCACAGTACCAATGTATTTATCAGCAGTCCGATCAGGGAAATAAACAGAAATCGTCCGTATTCGATGGCTATTTCTGGATTATTGCTGTGAAAGGTCCAGATTCTGTTGAAGTAATAATTGCTGCTTGCCGCGATGGTAAATCCCACGGCGTTTGCAATGTATTTCTGAATCTTAAGCCATTCCTTGCAGATGTATGTAAATCCAAAGTCAACAATCACTCCTGAAAAACCAACCACTCCGAATTTTACAAACTTGAAGGCAACATCTCTGGTAAAGAGATCGACCATATTTCAGTATTTTAAGTTATCCCGATCCATGCTTCAGAGCTGCACGATAAGGATTTTGTGTTTTCCGTTCCGTATTACTTCAATATTCACGGTTTCGCCCGGTTTCAATTTACCCATGCGTCCCATATAATCGTACACGTTGTTAACGGTCATACCGTTGATGGCAACGATGATATCGCCTTTTGCCATACCTGCGCGGGCAGCGGGGCCCTGATTCCTGACGCCTTCCACTTTCATTCCCCCGCTCGTTTCTGCGCCGGATACATCGGGCATAATACCCAGTGTTACTTTAAGGTTTCGGCCGTAGTGGCCGGCCTGCTGCCTTGAACCCGACTCGGTAAACAGTGGAGCTGACGGCAGAAGGGATATGCCGGAGGCCAGGGATTCAACAAACGACGTTACTGTTGCCTGTCCGGTATAATTGATACGGTCGGGTAAATCAAAGGGTGTATGGTAGTCGCCGTGGGCACCGGTAGAGAAAAACAGCACGGGTATTCCTTCCCCGTAGAATGCCGCGTGATCCGAAGGGCCAAAGCCGTCGGGCGACTTCCCGATTTCGAAGGGTCGGCCCGCAGCGGTGGCATCAATAATGGAATCTGCGACCGTAAAGGTACCCGTTCCGGAGATGGTGACCCTGGGATCGTCGGTGCTGAGACGTCCGACCATATCCATATTCAGCATAGCCTTGACGGAAGAAAGAGGCACCGGTGAATTCGCAACGAACCAGCGTGCTCCAAGCAATCCCATTTCCTCGGCACCAAAGGCAACGAAAAGCATGCTGCGGCCTGCGCGTTCCGGTCGGGCTGCAAACGAACGAGCGAGTTCGATCAGAGATGCAACTCCGGATGCGTTATCGTCGGCTCCGGCGTGAACAGCAACGGTATCGGGCAAGCGACTGCCCGAACCAAAGCCTCCCATACCAAGATGGTCGTAATGCGCTCCGATAACGACAAACTCACCGGCAAGTGCGGGATCGCTGCCCTTAAGCATGGCCACAACGTTTCGGCTGACGGCTTTCTCGCGAATCACATCGGTAGTTGCAATCAGGAATGTGCCAGGATCAAATGAAGCAGGCTTTTTAACCGAAATCATAAGTTTTTCGAGCGAATCGACGGCCGTAACCTGCTGCCGGAGCAACAGGGCAGCCAGCTTACGGGTAATGCTTACAACCGGCAGTCCGGCATCGGAAACCGATTTATCAAAAGAAATGTCGACGGTTTGATCGGCCCGGTCGATGGATGAGGGGGTAACCAACAACAGACCTGCGGCACCACGGTCTTTTACTGCAAGAGCCTTTGCCCTGTCGGCAGCCATCGGAATAAATGCGCTGGTGGAATTATCGGGTTCAGGATCTCCCCGCAAAGCAATTACCCATTTATCCTTAACATCAATTCCCTGAAAATCGTCCCAGTGAAGATCGCCGCTGGTTCCGGAGATTCCAAAACCGGCAAAGATTACAGGGGCATTAACCGTTGCAGATGATGAAAAGGAAAATGGCTGAAAATCAGTACCGGCGGTATAGGAAATCCGATTGAATTCCAGAGCGTTCTTCTCTCCTGCCCTCACGTCGGAAACAAGACTGAAGTACTGAAAGCCGTTTGATTCCAGAAGCTGAAGGCCGGTCTGCTGAAACTGATCCCTGATATATATGGCTGCAAGACTGTCTCCGGTTGTACCTGATTTTCTCCCCTCAAGCTCCGGAGAAGCGAGGTAGTGGATGTGACGACTTAACCGGCCGGACTCGAATTGAAATGCCTGACCATACGAAACAATAGTAACGAATAAGAGTGCGGTTGAGAAAATGACACGGGTGAAAATGGTATTCATGGTTGCAGTTTTAACGTTTATTATTCGGGAAGGGACAGATTTTCGATGGCCCATTTTCCAGTACAGGTATCGTAAAAATCACGGATACCGGCAACAGTTTGCTGGCAGCGTTCAGTTGCTGCGAAGAATGCAAAAATAAAAAAAAAGGGCTCCGGCCAGACATTGAGCACTAACAATGCAGAGCGTGAGCTGTAAAGCGAAGAGCCGGGCAATCCCGGCTCATCTGTGTACTTCGTTCGGACAATGCCCTGAAAAATTAAAACAGGGCAAGGGCATGCAATTAGTTAAGCTGAAATTCTTTCCTAAGCTGTCCTACCCATTTCGAGATCCGCTCTTCGGTAAGTTCGGGCTGCGAGTCTTCATCGAGTGCGAGGCCCACAAACCTGCCATCTTTTTCTGCGGTTGAGAAATAATAGGAATACCCCTTGGTTGGCCAGAAGCCTACAACGTTATCCTTAAACGGTAAACGGCAGAAAACGGTACCCATACCGTCAACAAAACTTTCAGGGTATTCAACCTGATCACCAAGGCCAAAAATGGCGATCTTTTTATCCTCGATCCTGGCTTCAACCAGCTCGTCGATGAAACGTTCCCAGTCCTGATGCATTTCACCGATACCCCAGGCAGAGGTGCCGAGAATCAGGTAATCGTATTTTTCGAGGTCTTCGCGGGTAGCTGAACTCACATTATGATACTCCACCATGCCGGCTCCGAACTTGGTACCGATAACATGTGCAGCCTTGTATGTACTCCCCTTGGGGCTGCCTCCAAAGAAAATTCCAATTTTTCCCATAGTTCTCCTTGTCTTCTTGAGGAAATTTTAAAGCGGGCGCAAATATAATCCCGAAACGCCCTGAAAGCAAGTCGGGAATTCGCAAAAAATAAAATTAGTCAAACTGACAATCAATGGTTTACGTATTTATTTCAATACTCATAGATCATTAAATCAGTCAGTTAGCAACACTTAAACCTGTGAGACAGCGATTTGTTCATTCTTTATTAAAAACTTGACTCCGGAAATCATTAAAACACTGTAATTCAACTCCATAAAGAGAAATACACAGGCCTTGAACATCACATTAAAAAAACATTAAAATTCCAACTCCTTGCAATTATATCGGGAAAGAAATTTTTAGTGCCGGTGAATCCTCTAATTGCAGAAAACGGCGGTAAACACCGGACCAGGGAAAAAGTGTTAAGTGTTATAAAACCCTGCAGGAAACATTTCCCGGTCAATGTCATTCGCCGGCTTGCTGCTTTTCGGGCAACCTTTATTACTTTTGCAGACTTTCCGTAACGACGGACGTCGGAAATAAGAAATAAACACACTGCAATCATGAGAACAATTATTTTCCTCCTGGCGTTTATATACATACCAATAACGGAGCTTATGGCTCAGGACGAGAACAAAATAATTACTGATCCGGTTAAGGGGACGGATATGCTGATAGGCACAGTTAGTCGTGAAGGCCTTGAAACGCTGGGCGACTGGTTTGCCAATGAGTACCGGGATTATCAGGCAGACCCGGACGTTATCGAACGCTTGAAAATGCACTGCGAATCGTATCCATACATTTTCATCGTTCTGGGCACCTGGTGCGGCGACAGTCGTGAGCAGGTGCCGAGGTTTTTTAGAATTCTTGATCTGCTGGAGTATCCGGAGTCGAACGTTTTCATGGTAGCCGTTGACCGGGAAAAGAAAGCCGGAGAATTTTGTATCGGCGACTTTGGCATCGGCCTTGTCCCAACCTTTATTTTTTCACAGCAGGGAGAAGAAACCGGAAGGATTATCGAGACGCCGGTAGTGTCGCTTGAGCAGGACTTTCTCGACATACTCAACGGCCGTTCCCTTGCACCGGAAATTCATACCGGTGACCACTAATTTCAAAAAAATCAGGATGATTACTTTTAAAAAGATCGATGCCACGCATGCATATGCCGGGATGGCCAGAATTCAGGGCAGCAGTATTGGTTTTGTCCCTACCATGGGAGCTTTACACGACGGGCATTTATCGCTGGTACGAAGGGCAAAGGAAGAGAACGACCTTGTTATCGTCAGCATCTTCGTAAATCCCATACAATTTAACAACGCCGGGGATCTGGAAAAATATCCCAGAAACCTTGACAGGGATATTGTCTTGCTGGAGAGCGCAGGCTGCGATGTGGTTTTTGCTCCGGATGCTGCAGAAATGTATCCGGAACCCATTGAAAAGAATTACGATTTCGGCGGTCTGGAAACCGTAATGGAAGGTGCTTTCAGGCCTGGGCATTTCAACGGGGTCGCTATTGTGGTGGATAAGCTTTTCCGTATTACCCTTCCTCACCGTGCTTATTTCGGAGAGAAGGACTATCAGCAGCTGGCGATTATCCAGGCTCTTGTTAAACAGGAAAAACTGGATGTGGAGATAGTACCCTGCCCCATCCGCCGCGAGCACGACGGCCTAGCCATGAGTTCGCGCAACGAACGGCTTACCGAACAAATGCGGGCTGCAGCACCTGCAATATACCAGTGGCTTCTGCACGCACGCGCTATGGCCGCCAGTCACACAGCCGGTGAAATTGAAAAAATGGTAATTGCCGAAACCCAAAAAAACCCTTTGCTGCGCCTGGAATACTTTACCATTGCCAACGAAGAAACCCTGCAGGCTGTAACCGGCAGAATTTCACCCGGCGACCGTGCATTTATTGCCGTTTTTGCCGGCGATATCCGTCTGATTGACAACCTAAAACTAATTTAAGTATCTTTGTGCGCCATGACAATCGAGATTCTTAAATCAAAAATCCACCGGGCTACCATTACCGAAGCCAACCTTCACTACATCGGGAGCATCGGAATTGACGAAGACCTGATGGATGCCGCCAATCTGGTGGAATTTGAAAAGGTACAGGTGCTGAACATCAACAATGGTGAACGGCTTGAAACCTATGTTATAAAAGGAGAGAGGGGCAGCGGAATGATTACTCTCAACGGTGCTGCCGCCCGAAAAGCCGTTGCCGGAGACCTTATCATCGTAGCTGCATTCGCACAGATGACGCCCGAAGAGGCAAAGAGTTTCAAACCGGCGATTGTATTCCCCGATAACAGAAACCGACTTGTTAACCATCCCTGAGCATTTTGAAAAAGCAACTGCGTAACATTCTTCGCTTCAGTTTTTTCCTAAGTATCGGAATCTTCTTTATCTGGCTCTTCATGCGTAATCTCGATCCAGGTCAGAAAAAAGAGATTTTTGAATCGTTCCGGCAGGCCAACTACGCGTGGATTGTTTTTGCTTTTGTGCTGGGTCTCCTGAGCCACCTTTTCCGTACCCTGCGATGGAAAATCCTGCTCGAACCCATGGGTTACCGCCCGGGAACCGGCAATGTATTTATGGCAGTAATGATTGGATATCTGGCAAACCTTGCCCTTCCCCGACTCGGAGAAGTAAGCCGGTGCGGAATTCTTACCCGATATGAAAAAATCCCCTTCAACAAATCCTTCGGTACCGTCATCACCGAAAGGGTAATCGACCTGTTTAGCTTTATTTTACTCTTCCTGTTACTGATACTTACGCAAACCGGTAAGATTCACGCCTATATTGAGCAGAAGATTTATACTCCCCTGCAGGACAAGTTCAACCTCGACCTCATTGGAGGAAGCTATCTTACCTGGGCATTGGTAATTCTTGCTGCCGGAGGGCTGATTAGTTTCTGGATTATACGCCGAAAGTTCAGAACTACAGCAGTTTACAAAAAAGTATACAACCTGCTGGCCGGGCTACTCGAGGGCATACGCTCGCTTACGCGGATAAAAAAGCCGTTCCTATTCGTGCTTTATACCTTTATGATCTGGCTGCTCTACCTGCTGATGGCCTATGTGGTATTCTTCAGTCTTCCCGAAACCTCTCATCTTCGCCTGGATGCAGGCCTTGCTGTGCTGGTATTCGGATCCATCGGGATTATGATCGTTCAGGGAGGCATAGGGATCTATCCGGCAATTGCCGCTGAAACCCTTTTCCTGTGGGATGTGGCTGAAACAAAGGGTTATGCTATGGGATGGCTGATATGGTCTTCGCAAACCCTGCTGATCATTCTGCTTGGCATTTTTTCCTTACTTTTACTTCCTGTTTTTAACAGGAAACGGAATGACACGACTGGAAGCCATACAAAAGAAGATCCTCAAACAACCTGAGCTCGACCGGCTCCTCGCCTACTGGCGGTTTACCGGCCAGAAACTTGTTTTCACCAACGGTTGTTTCGATATTATTCACCTCGGCCACATCGACTACCTTTCGCGGGCTGCCTCCCTGGGCACCAGGCTGCTTATCGGACTGAATACCGACACTTCCACCCGCAGGCTTAAAGGGCCGGCCCGCCCCATCAACGACGAGCATGCCCGGGCCATGGTACTGGCAGCGATGAGCTTTGTAGATGCCGTAGTTCTTTTCGATGAAGACACCCCCCTTGGCCTGATCCGCACCGTTCAGCCCGACGTGCTTGTAAAAGGCGCCGACTACAAACCCGAAGACATCGTTGGTTACGATGTTGTTACAGAAAGAGGAGGAAGGGTGGAAACCATGGATTTCCTTCCGGGATATTCCACAAGCCTCATCGAAAAACGCATCCGCAACACCTGAAATCCACAACTTAAACTTCAACCGTCTGCCCTACGAATAACATCCCTGCAATGGCAAAAACAAAAACCGCTTTTTTCTGTAATAACTGCGGGGCACAATCGCCCAGGTGGATCGGGAAATGCCCCTCATGCGGGGAATGGAACACGTACACCGAAGAAGTAATTCAGCGGGCCGATGCCGGTACGGCAGCCAAATCGGCAATGCGAAGAAACGCTGCTCCTGTGCTCATAACAGAAATCAGTCCCGGCAACGAAGACCGCATCAACACACAAAACCAGGAGCTCAACAGGGTACTGGGTGGCGGACTGGTTCCGGGATCCCTGGTGCTGATTGGCGGCGAACCGGGCATCGGAAAGTCGACGCTCATGCTTCAGGTTGCACTAACGATCAGCGACCGAAAGGTATTGTATGTTTCGGGCGAAGAAAGCGAACAGCAGATCCGGATGCGGGCCGAACGCCTGGGCATGGGCAGAAACGAATGCTACATTCTGACCGAAACGGCTACAAGCGAGATCCTGCGCCACATAAACGCCTTACATCCGGGCATTGTTATCATCGATTCAATACAAACCCTGACCACCGATTCCATTGATGCATCGGCAGGAAGCATATCGCAAATCAGGGAAACTGCCTCGGAATTGCAAAGCCTGGCAAAATCGGCATCCATTCCGGTATTTTTAATCGGCCACATCACCAAGGAAGGAACGCTTGCAGGCCCAAAACTTCTGGAACATATGGTTGATACGGTGCTGCAGTTTGAGGGAGACCGGAATTACGGCTACCGAATACTGCGTTCCGTAAAGAACCGTTTTGGAAGTACATCGGAACTCGGTATTTACGAAATGCATGCCAACGGATTGCGGGAGGTAAGCAACCCCTCCGAAATCCTTATCAGTCAGCACGAAGAACCGGTAAGCGGCACTACCGTTGCCGCTACAGTGGAAGGCCTCCGCCCCATGCTCATTGAAACACAGGCACTGGTAAGCACTGCAGCCTATGGCACACCCCAGCGTTCAAGTACGGGTTTCGACATCCGCAGACTGAACATGCTGCTGGCGGTTCTGGAAAAACGAAGCGGATTCAAACTCGGAGCCAAGGATGTGTTTCTGAACATTGCAGGGGGCCTTCGGGTTGACGATCCGGCTACCGACCTGGCCATTGTTGCATCCGTACTATCGTCGAGTGTGGATATACCTGTAGGCAACAAAACCTGTTTTGCTGCCGAAATCGGTCTCTCGGGAGAGGTCAGACCCGTTACACGCATCGAACAGCGGGTAGCCGAAGCTGAAAAGCTCGGCTTTGATACCATAGTAATATCCCGGCTTAACCTTAAAGCTGCCAGAAGCGCAGCCAAAACCATAAAGATTCAACCAGCAGGCAAGGTAGAAGAGGTGGTACGCATTCTCTTCGGATAACAAGTCAAACGCCTCAGCGGAATTATTTCTCTTCCTTTGGCGGCTTTGACCAATCCACAAAAAACCGGCCTTCGCTCAGCGTAATAACATCGGTTTGCTTCGTCTTCCGGGTATTCTCGTGATCGTGCGGGCCTGCATTGGCAATCATTCCGGCACCGGCCCCCGTAAGGATTTTCTTTTCGATGTTTGATCGTATGCCCGAACCCGTCATGGTAGCCAATGCCCTTTTTTCATAGTAAACTCCGGTCAGTACAGCTTCAAAGGTGCCTTCAACGGAGGTTTCCGTAATGCGGTTCACGGTTACCGTTCCCGAAAGGGATTCCCCGTCGTGGTAGGCATGCCCGAGACCTTTGGTTTCTTCGGTATAATCAACCAGTACCCAGACCTTTCCTTCCGGGGCCTTTTTCCGGGAAACCGACTCCAGCTCCGATTCCTGCATAATCGGATAGGTGCCGGGTTTCAGGCTGTGGGTAAAAAAATAAAAACGAATCCATACCTGAACATCGGGATTCACCTGAAAGGCTGCAATGCCCAGGTAGCTGAATCCGGGAGTGGGAATGTTCATGCGCCGGGCTTCCGCCACGTATTCCTTTTTGTTGACACGGCATGAAATGTAATTGGTAAAATCCTGAGCACCAGCCATTAAAGAACCAAAGACAAACAGGATGAATAAAAACCGGAATCGTGTTTTCATGAAAAATCGGGTTAAATGAATACTGAATAAACAGCTCAGAGCAAGGGTTGACCGGTATCGGCTGCTTTTCCGGCCATTAGTTTCGGAAGAGAGAATCCGGCAATTTCAGGAGAGTAAGGATAGTAATTAACACAGCCCTGCCCTTAAAGGTTCAACACACCGTAAAAACATAAAACGATATGGTAAAAGAAAAACGGCAACGCGATAAAGAATCGCAAAAAAACCTTAGTATCTTCGCTGATCTTGCAGCATCTGCATGACTGCCGGACATTATAAACAAATTCCGTTCATGAGAACTTTCCGAAAACTATTAACTGTTATTATTTTGTTCAACGCTGCACGGATTTTTACCTCGTGCTGCGAATGCGACGAAACACCCGTTCGCTTCACCTTTCGCAGCATCGACGTTCGCAACCTTGACAACAAAGGGGAATGGGCAATCGTCACAGCGAGTAACAACATGGCTCCGGAAGCCGTTGCTTTTGAAGTTTCGCTCTTCGACTCAACGGGTTACTTTGGTTATGCTGCCTTACAAAAGGCACTTTTGCCGGGTTTTTCAAAGGCAATGGCCTTCAGATGCGACTGCAGCATTCCGTTTCAGGCAACCTCCTATCCTGAAAGCATCGTGATTAAAACATTTTTTGCCATTAACGATACCATTCAGGCCGGAGCCGATGTCACCGGCTGTTTCGTTGCAAGATCATCCGGTAACGGTACAATATCCGGATTGTACCAGTCAGTAGAATCAGTATTTTCCCTTGCCAGGGATAAAATATATTACGACAGTGGAGTGGAAACCGTTCAGCTTTTTCTGATGCCAGAGATAAAAACAGATAAAGCAAAGTTTGAAATCTCGGTGCGCCTTTCCGACGGGAGAATTCTCTCAGGAAACACGCAAACTATAAATATCCGGCAACAATGAATTCCCTGAAAAACATTACCGTTGCATTTGCCCTGGCGGGAATGCTGACCACATCGTTGGGGCTGAAGGCTCAGATTGGTAAAAACGGCAATGAAACCTTCAGTCTGGGGGTACATTTCAGCGGCCGTAGTATCTTCCGGAATCCGCAGCCGGCCGGCTCCTCCATCGACTTTATGAACTATCTTGGAGATGGAAAACCAGTTCAAACCTGCGGTTTAATTAATCTCGTATTCGGGATGAATCCGGTGCCGGGGTGGACCATTTCGACAACCCTGAGTATAAACAGCTCCATGGCGCCCGGTCAGATGCAGATAAGTGTAATGAATCTTCCCGGTGACACTTTGCAGGGATGGCATCTTGGATGGAAGACATCGCTGGTAATGTTCCCCCGGTATTTGAACGAATTCAACCGTTTTCACATCGAAAGGGATTCACTGCTTTTTGCCGACCTGAATCATAACTACAGACAGCGCTTGCTTTACGATGCCTGCCTGAGTGTGATGCCGGTTGCTGCATTCAGAGGAGAAAAAATCAGTTTGAGGGTAGCTGCCGGGCCCGGAATAGCGGTATTTATGCCTTTCAGCGAGCGTATAGAACAGAAAAAGCCCGATGGAAATTTCAGGCGTACCATCACCTACGAAACCGAAGCATCTCCTGCAGCAGTTCTGGCGGCTGAAACAGAGGTATATATCTCCCTTTTCAGGGTCAGACATACCGAAGGCGGGCTTCTGCTTCGGGCCGGTTCCCTCTTGTCGTACCGGCAGATACGCTACCGGGAAACCGTAAGAACATGGACAGCAGAGAACGCTGAAACCAGACGGGTGAGTCCCGGCCGGCAGTTCAGCAGCCTGACGGAAGCCGGCGGAGGCTTTTACGTAAACTTTTGAGTAAAAGGGCTGCAAAAGACTACCTTTGCAAATGCAAACGAAAATATTAACATGGCCGTTCCCGGAAAAACCAGCACCCTGCCCATAACCCGCATTGTCGAATTCGGCGTTTACCTCGACGGAGGTGAGCTGGGCGAAATCCTGCTTCCCATGAAATGGGTTCCGGAAAACTGCAAGCCCGATGACCGGATTGAGGTATTCGTGTATTTCGACAGCTCCGACCGTCTGATTGCCACCACAATGAAGCCCCTGGCAAAGGTCGGGGAATTTGCGTACCTGAAAGTGAAAGCCGTTAACGAGGTGGGAGCCTTTCTGGACTGGGGTCTTGAAAAAGACCTGCTGGTTCCTTACCGGGAACAGGCAAGCCGGATGCAGGAAGGAAAATCCTACATCGTATACCTGTTTGCCGACCCGCAGAACGGCAGGATCGCCGCTTCGTCGAAAGTAGAAAAATTTCTGAATCAGGAACCGCCCGATTATAAGCCAATGCAGGAAGTTGAACTGTTGCTCTGGCGCACCAGCGAAATCGGATATCTGGCAATCATCAACAACAGTCACGAGGGATTAATCTATGCAAGCGAAGTTTTTCAGGAACTGGAAAGGGGGCAGCGCATCCATGGTTACATTTCCAAAGTGCGCGAAGACGGAAAAATCGACCTCACCCTTACAAAGCAGGGATACGGGAAAATTGAAGAGCTGGCTGCCAGACTCCTCGAAATCCTCCGGGAGAACGGGGGATATATTGATCTGAACGATAAAAGTCCGGCCGAAGAAATTTATCTGATCTGCCAGATGAGCAAGAAAAATTTTAAAATGGCCGTCGGATATCTTTATAAAAACCGGCTCATCGATTTGCGCGACAGCGGCATCGCGCTCGTTTCAGAGGATTAATACCGGCACATTTTTCCCTTTATCACCGGATATTAACGGAATTTCTTCCTGCTATTCTTATGTGGGTCAGCGCTTCCCCCTTGAACAAAATAACCCGGAAAAATCTCTGTGCAGAAAAATTTCCTTTAGTACATAAATTTATTTAGGTATTCGAGAACTTATTTACTGTATTTTTGTTTTTAGGATAAACACACACAACATGACACGATCATTTTTGAGATTAATTATTGGGATAAGTGCACTGCTGCTTTTTCAAACCTTACTGTCATCCTGCAGCCAGGGAGGAAAATCCGGCGAAGAGGATCGGATAGGAAGAGAATATAACGTAACGGAAATCAAAGGTGAGGAAATAGCTGTACTTACTCCGCCGCCTTTTGTACCCCCTCCCATAACTCGCAATTATGCAACCAAAGTTATTGTGGAACTGGAAGTTATTGAGCATGAGATGGAACTGGCCGACGGCGTAAGTTATATGTTCTGGACGTTCGGGGGCACAGTTCCCGGTTCTTTTATTCGCATACGGGAAGGCGATTTTGTTGAGTTTCATCTAAAAAACCATCCCGACAACAAGCTTCCGCACAACATCGACCTTCATGCCGTTACCGGCCAGGGCGGCGGGGCCGAAGCATCTTTTGTTGCACCCGGCTATGAGGCAACCTTTAACTTTACGGCGCTGAATCCGGGGCTTTATGTGTATCACTGTGCCACGGCACCGGTTGGGATGCACATTGCAAACGGCATGTACGGACTTATACTGGTCGAACCAAAGGAAGGCCTTCCGAAAGTTGACAAAGAATTCTACGTAATGCAGGGCGATTTTTATACCACGGGCAATTACGGCGAATCGGGACTTCAGCCCTTCGACATGAACAAAGCCATCCGCGAGCAGGCCGATTACGTTGTCTTCAACGGCCGTGTGGGCGCCCTTACGGGGAACAACGTATTAAAAGCTAAAACCGGGGAAACCGTACGGTTGTTTGTCGGGAACGGCGGGCCCAACCTGGTTTCAAGTTTTCATGTGATCGGTGAGGTATTCGACAATGTGTATATGGAAGGCGGAAGATTAAAAAATCACGATATCCAGACCACCCTGATTCCTGCCGGAGGTTCGGCCATTACCGAATTCAAAGTGGAAGTCCCCGGCAACTTCATCCTGGTCGACCATTCCATCTTCAGGGCATTCAACAAGGGAGCTCTGGGAATCCTGGCCGTGGAGGGGGAAGAAAACGACCGCATTTTTTCGCATAAAACGGAACCATACACTTACATACCGGAAACCCGCATTGCACGGGCTGAGCCTGCAGGCGGCACAACAGAACCGGCTCCGGAGCTCAGTATGGAAGAGCAGCTGATTTTAGGCAAAAAACTATACGAAGTTAACTGCGCGGCCTGTCATCTTCCCGACGGAAAGGGCGTTGCCGGAATTTTTCCGCCTCTGGCCGCATCCGACTATATGTCAGGCAATCCCGACAAGGCAATTGCTGCAGTCGTTAACGGACTATCGGGCGAGATTAAAGTAAACGGTGTGAACTATAACAATGTAATGCCGAAACAAACCCTCACCGATACAGAGACGGCCGCGGTTCTCAATTTCATCTATGCCACGATGAATAAAAGCGAAACCAGGGTAACAGCAACACAAGTCAGAAAGATCAGAAAGTGAGTATAGTATACCGAATCTTGTTTTCATCTGCACTTCTGGTCGCGGCGTTTAACCTCAGGGCACAGACACCGGCAGGCATGGCTATGATACCGGAAGGCAATTACCTTCCGCTGTACGCAGGCAACAACCGCACGAGTGTTGCCCCATTCTATATCGACAAACATCCGGTAACGAACGGGGAATTCCTGAAATTCCTGGAGTCGGAACCCGGCTGGAAAAAATCCGCAGTAAAGCGCCTCTTTGCAGACGAAGGATACCTGAAACACTGGGTTAGTGACGGAATGTATCGTTCGGCAGAAAAAAACAGTCCGGTGGTAAACATTTCGTGGTTTGCTGCAAAAAAATACTGTGAGTGTCAGGGGAAACGCCTGCCGACAACTGCCGAATGGGAGCGTGTTGCAGAAGCGGGATGGACGGTAGCGGACGGAAGCCGTGAGCCGGGATTTAATGAATGGATTCTTGCTATGGCATCGAAACCGGCTCCCCGCTCTTTACCGGCCGTTGGAACAACAAAAGCAAATTACTATGGCGTTTGGGATATGCACGGACTGGTTTGGGAGTGGACACTGGATTTCAACAGCATTATGAGTACCGGTGAATCGAGGGCTGCCACCGGATCGGGCGACGGACTATTCTGTGCAGGTGGCTCTGCCACATCGGGCGATGTCAGCAACTATGCCGCATTCCTGCGTTACGCCCTGCGATCGAGCCTTAAAGCCGGCCATGTATTGCAAAACCTTGGATTCCGCTGTGCAGCGGATAAAAAATAACAGCTTAACCGGCATTCCCAGCCGCAAATCATCAAAAAACCATTAAATCATGAAAAAAATAAGCCGGTATTTCATTTTATTACTAGCAGTAACGGCATTATCGTGCTCGCAAATGAAACAGGAAGCACCGTCCTGCTGCAGCACAAAACAACACGAAAGTCCGGAACCTCTTCCGGCGGTATCCGGGGAATCCCTGTTCCTGCTCGACAGCAAATGGGAAACTTATCGCAACGACACACTGAAGTTTGAAGATCTGGCAGGAAAACCGGTTGTCGCAGCCATGATCTTTACCAACTGCCCGTCGGCCTGCCCCAGAATAGTTGCGGATATGAAGATCCTTGAAGAGGGTCTCACCACCGCCGAGAGGGAGCAGGTAAGGTTTCTGCTGATCAGCATGGACCCGAAGCGCGACAACCCTGAACAGATGCAGAAATTCGCATCCGATCACCGCCTGAATCCGGACTGGATTATGATTCGCTCGGATCGGATGGCTACGCTTGAAATGGCAAATGTACTCGGGGTGCGCATTAATCCGCTGGATGACGGAGGTTTTGATCACAGCAATACCATTCATATCCTGAATAAAACCGGGGAAATTGCCTATCAGCAGCACGGACTCGCCTTAGAACCAACCGAATTACTGAAGCAAATCAGAACATTAATAAATTAAAAATAACCCCTGCGTGTAATTGCTAAGTAAGATATTTTTACATAGGTGATTAATTTTTAAATAATCAGGCACCGAGAGGCGTAATTATTTATTTTTGCATCTTCATAGACAGAATTTTTTCGTTTGCCGACAGGATGTATTACTCATACGGTTAACGGTAAAAAAAGCATACATCCATTCAATCCGGGGACAGGGGATATGAGATTACAATGGCAGAAATTTTTAAGGGAAGCAAAGCCCACATCCGAAGAACTGTCCGGGTTCAGCCAGGAGGTTTTAAAGACCAATTTAGTCCGTTTAAACTACCTCGCCTATTTGGGAGCCCTGGTTACGTTGTTTCACGTCATCATTTTCCGCCTGGGTATGGAAACAGCCGATCCCATACAATATTCCTGGCGCGAAGGGATTGTATTTTCGCATCTGACACTTTTCTTCTATTTTATTCTCCTTGCGATTGCCATTGCCGTCCATCGCCGGAAAAGGGGAAGTGCATCCCGCATTACCGGGGTTTTGCCTCACGCAACATTCATCGTCCTTATTATCATGGGATCCTGGATTACCGGATTCGATCAGATTATAACCGATGCCATCACCCCATTTCTGGTTGTTACCTTGCTAACTGCCATATTTATACTTACCAGACCGTGGTATGTAACGATCTATCTGCTGACTGGATTAGCCTTTCTGATATTTTTTCTTTACCGGTATCAGGAAAATCCCGACATAGCTCTTTCCAATATTTTTAACGGACTCACCATAACAGCCATCGGCTGGGCTTTATCGCACATATTCTGGCGTAATTTTCTTCTCCGGTTCAGAAGCGATCGTGTGATAGCCAGTCAGCAGGAAGAAATGCGCCAACAGAACATACGTCTGCAAAAAGTCGCCAGCGAGCTGAAACAGGCAAACAATACCAAACTAAGACTTTTTTTGGTTATATCACACGACCTTCGGGGGCCTCTGGCAAACCTGAATCAACTCATTCAGCTTGTTCAGAACGAAGACCTTTCGGAGGAAACATTCCGGGAGTTGCTGATAGAACTGGGAAGCCAGTCGTACTCCAATTCCGACCTTCTCGAAAACCTTCTCAATTATGCAAAAAACAGCCTGAAAGGCAACAACATCACTCCGGAAGAAATTAATATCAGAAATCTTGCCGATGGAATTGCAGAGCTGTACGACCTTCAGGCCAGAAACAAAAAACTAAAAATTGCAAACAGGATAGATCCTTCTTTAAGGGTAAAGGGCGACAAGGCCATGATTTCCCTGATTATAAGAAATCTCATCTCCAATGCATTGAAGTTTTCTCCTGCGGGAGGATTAATCACTCTCGAAAGCCGGTCCGGGGGAGCCATGTGCCGTGTAACGGTTACCGATGAAGGCGTGGGAATACCCGAGGCCAGATTGCCACTTATCTTTAACGACCTTACATACAGCACACCGGGAACTGAAGGAGAAAAAGGATCCGGACTCGGACTCATGCTTATTAAAGAATTTGCCCTGATGAACGGGGGAGAAACCGGGGTTGAAAGTCAGCCCGGAAAAGGCAGCAGTTTCTGGTTCACCATTCCTTTATCCCAAAGCGAGTAATATTTATTCCGCTATCCGCGAAAGCGGATGCTTATGCAACTGCCTCCGGAATTCACCAACAGGATTACTCAACCATACTCTGCGAATTAAAATACCGGACCGGCAGCTGACCGGACCGGTATCAGCGCATGGTCTGCTGCAGATGAAGCGTCCGGAATCCCTTTTCAAACTCCTCCCAGCTCAGGGTTGAAGGACAACGGATCAGGCGCGTTTCGCCCGGCTCCATATCGAAGAAGTTATCTGAAAACAGGGCATTATCGCCATCGCTGATCAGCATCAGGTTTTTACATAGCCTTGTGGATGTTACTTCAATCACAATTTCATCTCCTCTCCTGCTCACCCTGGTTTTTAAACCGGGATCCGGAAGCTTAAGGCTGGCAGGTTTTACAAAATAAACGAACTCGCGGTCGATCACCGAGGTTCCCGACATTAGCTTGACAGTAAATACCACCTCATTTTCGCGATAGGAAAGTGGCAGATCCTTAAGATCCAGACTGTAAACAAGGGAAGAGCCGTTAGCAGGCATATTCACCTTCACGGCACGATTCCAAAGTGAGTTTCCGCTGAAGTCGCTCAGGTTCATGCGCAAAATGGCACTTTTCTTCTCCTTGAGGTCAGAAACCCCGTAAATCAAAATTTTATCGCCTTCCGGAACAACGTTCACGATCTGATTTTTACACGCTTCTTTGGCATAATAATGCAAGGCTTTCCAGCGCTTGTAATAGTCGATACCCGACCAGGAAGCTACCGGCCAGCAATCGTTCAGCTGCCAGTAGAGAGAACCCATACAATAGGGCATATCGCTCCGGTGGGTCTTTAGTGCCATCTTTATGGCATCGGCCTGGAGTAGTTGTCCGACGTACAGCAGGTGTTCAAAATTCTCAGGCACCCGGTAATCCTGTTCCATGTACTGGCGGATGCGCAGGTTTCCTATACCGCTGCGCTGATGAGCCGCCATTACCTCCGATTCTATATCCCAGTCGCCGGGAAGGGTATAATTTTTTACGCTGTTGAACTCGGGGAAGGACTGAAATCCGTATTCGCTCATAAAGCGGGCCCGGTATTTCCGGTAATCGCTGAACGGTTCCTGTCCGTGCCACACGCCCCAGTAGTGCATATCGCCCGAATTGCTCTGATAATTGGAAAGCTTGTACAGTCCAGCGGAAGGGGAAGAATGCCAGTACGGCTGATTGCCCGTGAAATTTTCAACCACGGAAGGCAGAATGCGATGAAAAAGGGTATCGTAAGCCTGCCAGATAACGCGGCGTTGCTCTGTATTGTAAAGTTCTTTCCACCCCCACCCCCTGTTTTCGTGACCTTCGGCCCAGGCGATTTCAATTTCGTTGTTTCCGCACCAAAGGGCAATGCAGGCGTGGTTACGCAGTCGTTTTACATTGTCTTCGGCTTCCCGGCGGACATTATTTAAAAAACCGGGATCGCCGGGGTACATACTACAGGCAAACATAAAATCCTGCCACACCATAATGCCATAACGGTCGCATAACTCGTAGAAAAGATCGTCCTCATACACACCGCCGCCCCAGACCCTGAGCATGTTCATATTGGCATCGGCAGCCGATTTAACAATAAACTCAAGGGTTTCGGGTGAAACTCGCGGCAGGAAGACGTCGTTGGGGATATAATTGGCTCCTTTGGCAAAAACCGGGCGTCCGTTCACCTCAAAATAAAAACTCTCGCCCGTTCCCTTACGGTCGGCTTCGCGCACCAGACGTATGGTGCGAATACCTATCCGTTCTTCAAAACTGTGGATGACAGTTCCGTCACGACTGAGTTTTAGGTTTATTGTGTAAAGATGCGGCTCCCCCAGTCCGTTAGGCCACCACAACTCCGGATTATTCAGCACAAAGTCAACAGACTGTTTTTGATACCCTTTCCCAAGCTGCACGGGAACCGACTTCATTTCCTGCCCGTCGATTGAGGCCGTCAGCGTATAGCTTCCGGGGGTTTCGCAATCTATTTCGGCTTCTGCGGTAACCTTTACAGCATTTTTACCGGCCGGTTTCTGTATAACGTGTACCGCATCCAGTCGGGCATCGGACCACGATTCCAGGTATACCGGCCGCCAGATTCCGGAAGTAACCAGCCGCGGCCCCCAGTCCCAGCCGAAATGATAACCCGCTTTTCTGGTAAAGATACTCACCTGGTTTGGTCCCATCCCACCTGCAACCGACTGATCGTTGGATGCCGGCAGCGGGAATCCGAAATCTTCCTGCTTTTCCATCCCTTTCAGTACGGGAGAAGTAAAAAATATTTTCAGGCGATTCGTTCCCGGTTTCAGGGCGCGACTCACATCCACCCTCCAGGTAACGAACATATTATCGGCCTCCAGGATATTCTGACCGTTTAAAAATACTGCGGCATAGGTATCGAGGCCTTCAAACACGAGGTGGTGATTGATAAAATTCAGGTGGGAATCATCCATCGCAAAGGTAGTTTCGTATTCCCAGTTAACCTTATCGATCCATTGAACGTCCCGTTCGTTCAACCGGTAATAGGGATCCTGTATTATTCCGGCTGCCATCAGGTCGGTATGCACGGTACCGGGAACCTGTGCCGGAGTCCATGGAAGGGTTCCGGCCTGCCTGAAAAGCCAGCCGTTGCCGAGCGACTGTCGTTGAACCAACTGCTGTGCCCCGCCGAACACGGAACAAAACAAAAATGCACTCGTAAGGATGATTGAAGTACGTAATTTCATCTGAACGATCCGATTTTATTGCCGGTAAAAAATTGCTCAGACCCAGCTTGCCTGAATGGGCAGCAATTCCGGAAGTTAATACAAATGCCGGGAGTACGTCACAGAATCCAAACCTCCCGAAGCATGCGCAAGATAAGCAATATGATTGTTCGCATGATTACCGGGAATTTTTTTATACGATAAAAGGGGATATCGCCGGAGGAAAGAAAATGGCCGGGCAAAAACATACCGACCCTGCGGTCGTGCAGGGCAGGCTTTGGCGGCAAACGCCTCCGCAATCATACGGAAGACAACGACAGCACTAGTTCAGCCCGAAGACCGATAGGTATTGCCATTCTTTGTTTACTTTTAAAAAACGGATAACCGCCGGGTGTGAGGGCTTTATCCGGTATCCTTTCATTGCGGCATAATGAATCCCGTAAAGAATGAGCTCACTGGCAAATCCTTTCCCTTTCATCAATTCAGGAACAAATGCATTGTAAAGATCCAGCACTTCACCACTCAGGCGGTATGCCAGAAAAGATTCAACACCACAATGATTAATGACAAACCGGTCTCCGGTATCAATGATCATATTCTTCATAAATAAATCTGGTTACTGGCATTAAAAATTGGTGATTAAATTTACGACACAAATGCACAAAAACTTCACCTGAAGCATCAAAATACGTATAAATACTACCTGTAAGCGATGACCTCCGTGAAGTGCCCTATACTAAAAATCCAGTTGTTTTTACATACTGTTTTTAACGTAATTACACCCCCTTTCATCTCTTCCATATTTAATCACAATTTTCAAGCAGTGGGTTTTTAAAAAATTATCAAATACAAATAGTACGGTTAAAATCTCCTGAACAATTCTTTGGGAGCGCTGTTTGCAGATATCCTTTTTGATTTTAACATTTCCGGCAGCATAGCATTCATTTTCCGGTATCATCAAAAAAGCTGAGAACATTGCCTTTACGGAAAAATAGCTACCTTTGCCAACCGGAATTCCGGAACTGTTCCGGGGGTTGCATTTCCCCGGAAGCAGGCACATTCCGGATTAAATTCACATCAACAACTACAAAAAACATTGCAATGGCTTATCTTTTCAGTTCAGAATCTGTTTCGGAGGGGCATCCCGACAAGGTTGCCGATCAGATATCTGATGCATTGCTTGACGAATTTCTGCGTTACGATCCCAATTCGAAAGTAGCCTGCGAAACGCTGGTCACCACCGGACTTGTTGTCTGCAGCGGAGAGGTACTTACCGAAGGTTACGTTGATCTCCATAAGGTTGTCCGCCAAACCATTGCAGATATTGGATACACAAAAAACGAATATCGTTTCGAAAGCGAATCGTGCGGCATCATTTCCACCATTCACGAGCAATCGGCCGACATTAACCGCGGCGTTGTGCGAAATACGCCCGAGGAGCAGGGTGCCGGCGATCAGGGGATGATGTTCGGGTATGCAACACGCGACATGGACAATATGATGCCCATGCCGGTAGAGCTTGCCCATATACTTCTGCAAACGCTTGCCGAAATCCGCAAGGAAGGAAAGGTAATGACCTATCTGAGGCCGGATTCAAAGTCACAGGTAACCATTGAATACGACGACAACAACCGCCCGGTTGGAATCCATACCATCGTAATCAGCACCCAGCACGACGACTTCGGCGACCGCACTCTGCCGGAAGATGTTGCCGACGAGAAAATGCGGGCCACAATTGAGCAGGACATACGTAACATACTTCTTCCCAGAGTTATAAAAGACCTTCCGGAGAGGGTTAAAATACTTTTCAGAGACGATTACCGCCTGCTGGTGAACCCGACCGGAAAATTTGTTATCGGAGGCCCGCACGGCGATACCGGCCTTACCGGACGCAAGATCATTGTCGACACTTACGGAGGCAAGGGAGCACACGGGGGAGGCGCCTTTTCGGGAAAAGATCCTTCGAAGGTTGACCGCTCCGCAGCCTATGCAGCACGTCATATTGCCAAAAACCTGGTTCATGCCGGCGTTGCCGATGAAGTGCTGGTACAGGTTGCCTATGCCATTGGCGTTGCCGAACCGGTTAGTCTATTTGTTAATACTTTCGGCACCGCCAGGGTAAAAGACGAGCACGGTAAAACGCTCACCGATGGTCAGATCAGCGCCGTTACAAAAAACATATTCGACATGAAACCGTTTGCCATCATCGAACGGTTCGGATTACGGAATCCCATCTACACCCGGACAGCCAGCTACGGCCATTTCGGACGCGATTCGTACGAGGCTGAAGTGGAGGTTTATTTTAAGAATGGCGACACCAGAGAAGTTGTTAAAAATGGCAAAACCCTATACTTTAAAAAGGTAAAATTTTTTGCGTGGGAAGACACCGATTACGCTGAGAAGGTGAAAAAAGCTTTCGGTATCTGATTATCTGACGTATACTAACTCCTGAAACCGGCGAAGGCCGGTTTTTTTCTTTCTTATTCTTACCGAAGCGGGGTTGTTTTAAACTCCCGTATGAAAACCGGCATCTCCGTAATCAATGATCCCTGACAGTATAAAAAAAGCCCTGCGAATGCAAGGCTTTTTTCGGTTAAACAAGTTGATACAAGCAGTCGTTGTACATTATTAACGGTTAACAACAAATTTTCGTGTTGACACAGCCGAATTATTAACGGTAAGTGTGTAGAAATATACCCCGTTGCTGAGCGAAGAAACGTCGACGGTAACCTTGCCTTCGCTGTTTCCGAGCTGGTACTCGCGCATTTCATTTCCAAGCAGGTTACTTATGCGGATGCTGGCGCTGGTGGTACCGGCGGGCAGGGTGTAATCTATAACGGTACTTCCGGTTGCGGGATTGGGGTAGGCATTTGACAGTCTGGCTGTTTTAGCGAGAGGTTTATCCACGCCGAGATAGCCAATGATAAAATTTACTTTAAAGGAAACGGTATCGTTGGGATTATCCACATTGTAGATGGTAAATACCACGGCAGAGGTTCCCTGAACGCCGCCGTGCGTATAGTCGCCACGGAATGTAGCATCCGTTTCACCGGGATTGATGCTTACTGCATCGGGAGTATCGAATACAAAGGGCGGATAGCAGGCAGGACCCCAGCAGATGTTGGATGAAGTCAGGTTGAGCAGACCTATGTCGTATTTTCTGAACTTGGCGGATACCGGCACGGAGTTGATATTTTTAACAAGTACCGGGATTTCGGCGGGATCGTGGCTGGGCTCGTACTGCAGTGTTATTTCTGTGTCGTTGGCAATAACGTTGCCGTTGTATGTAAGCTCGAAGGAATTCTCAAGGGTGGTCGCCACCACGAAATGCACGAATACTGAAGTGGAATCGGCCGGGTTGCTGGCATCAAAAAAGCTGAACAGTACAGTAGATGTACCCTCAGCACCGCCGTGCGTATAATCGCCGCGGAACGATTCATTGGTTTCTCCCGGAGAAAGCCGGACGGATTCAGGTGTTTCATAAACAAAAGGAGGAAAGCAGTTAACACCCCAGCAAATATTGGAATTTGTCCCACTAACCAGATCAAGGTCCGTTTTTCTGACCAGTACATCCATTGCTGAAGTACTATTATTCAATACTGTAAGAATTAATTCAGCCGGATCGTGATCGGGCGAATTAACAACCGTAAGCTCCGAACCGTGAGGCACTGCAGCACCGTCTTTGAAAAGCTGAAGCGACTGCGCATGAAGCAATCCAAAAGCCATTACGGCAATTAGGGCAAGTAGTATTCTCTTCATCTCGTTGAATTTTACCGGAAATTTTTATCAAAAACCATGCTAAACACAGGCAAATTACCTGATTTTAACTTTTTGTAACAACTCCTGAATACTGAAAAAATTCAGCAGGAAGAAGCCGATACCTGCTACAAAACTAATAGAATAATTCCTGCTTCAACCGAAATCTTCAAAATTTTTTTTAAAAACTTTTAAGAAATCCGTTTACCTCTGCAAAAATGCAGATATTTGCATTCAACCACGAACCGAAAAACAATTCATTATGAAGAGAATTCTACCCTTATTTGCAGCTTTTTTGCTTACAACCAGTATTTTTGCTCAATCGCAGAGGTTGGTATTGCTGGAGCATTTCACGCAGGCAAGCTGCGGCCCCTGCGCCACGTACAATCCTTCCATTCACAGCCTGCTGGTTGCCAATCCCGATAAGATTACATCCATAAACTACCACACCAGCTGGCCGGGTTACGACCCCATGTACAATCACAACACGGTTGACAATGCAGCCAGAACCTCCTTCTACAACGTAAATTCGGTTCCAAATTCCGTACTTGACGGAAACTTCTATAACGGACATCCGGGCGGATGGAACATCAATACTGTAAACCAGCGGTATGCCGTGCCTTCCCCCTGCAATCTTTTCGCCTACCAGCGCCTGTCGCCCACCCAGGATACTCTTTTTGTAACTATGGTGGTAGAGGCTTCCGCCGCTATGACGGGACAAATTGCCGCTACGGTTGCCGTAATTGAAAAGCACATTCATTTCAACTCACCTCCAGGTTCCAATGGTGAGAAAGACTTCTACAATGTGATGAAAAAACTCTTGCCCTCACGCTCGGGTCAGATGCTCCCCACGCCCATGAGTGCAGGCGATTATTTTATTCTGGAATCCTACTGGGTACTGGCCAATGTATACAACATCAACGAGTTAAGTCTTGTTGGTTATGTACAGAACACAATAACCAAGGAAATCCTGCAGTCGTGCAACCTTACACCCGGCAATTATACCGGTTTATATGCCAACGATGCGGAGCTGGTATCTCTGCCCAACATGACCGACCGGTACTGCAATGAAACGCTGGAGCCAGTTGTAAAGATCAGAAATAACGGCAACAATACCGTCAGCACACTGGATATCAACTACCGGATCAACGAGGGAGAAATCCATTCGTATACATTCACAGGCAGTCTCTCCCCCCTTCAGTCGGTAGAAATTCAGCTCCCGGAGACCGGCTACGGGCTTCAGGATGAAAACAATCTGAGTGTATGGATCAGCAGTCTGAACGGCGTAGCCGACGATTACAACCGCAACGACACCATCGTTCACGACTTTGCAAAGGCATTGCAGGCAAGCCGCAGTGTACTGGTAAAGGTCAGAACCGACAACAACCCGCACGAGACCACCTGGGAAATAAAAAATATGGCCGGAGAGGTTGTTGCCTCCGGAGGACCCTATACCCAGTCGGGAACCATCATCAATACCGATGTTGAGCTTCCTGCTGACGGCTGTTACGATTTCTTTGTTTACGATGCCGGCGGAAACGGGATATGCTGTACCAACGGCGCAGGATTCGTAAGACTATCATCGGGTTCGGTTACCATTACCCAGGGCACCGACTTCGGCGCCATGCTTACCGCTCAATTTGATGTGCTGAGCGTAGGCACTTCGCTGCTTCCGGCAACGGCAGGACTTCAGCTTTACCCGAATCCGGCCGGTGAAACGGTATACGCAGAATACACTTCCGACTTCAACAGGACCTTGAAGATAACCGTTATCAATCAGCTGGGGCAGGTGGTTTACACAACAAGCCGCCGGGCGTTTGCCGGGGAAACCGACACGTTTGAAATCAATTCAGGCAACTGGCCTGCAGGAATTTATATGATGTTTACAGACGACGGCACTACCCGCAGCAGCCGTAAATTCAGCATTGCGCGGTAAAATCAGCAGTATTACCATTTTCAGGAGGCTGTCGCAAAGGGAAATTCCGGCGACGGTCTCTTTTTTTCTATCCCGTATGCCCTCCACAGAGGAAAACAGAAACAACGGAAAAAAAAGACTGCCCTGGCAGTCATCTCAACCCCGAACCTGCGCCTTTCTCTCTGGCAAATACCTGCGGAATTTACCACTCTTCTCCATGATTCCTCCTTGATTCCTTTTGTAATTGTATTGAATTCCTTTTACTCACTATAGAGAAACTATAGAGAAACTATAGAGAAAGCATAGAGAAAGCATAGAGAAAGTCATGAGAAAAGCCATGAAAAATACGAAGGGAACCGGGGAGTGAATCGGCGTAAGCCTGAACATTAAAATACTATCTGTGAAGCCACCTTTACCTGAAAAATGACCGGGACCAGGTTTCCCCGAACATCAGCCTCATTATGTAAATACGTCGAAACCCGGCAATTCTCGTTACGATAAAGCGGAAAATTGCCGGGTTAATAAGCTATGCTGAACAATTCCTAAAACAGATTGTCAATCAGTGAATCGTCGGTAAAATTCGGCAGGGTTACTTTCAGCAGGGGTTCAGCTTCCATAGCCCGTTTTATGGCGAAGACGGCGCCTTCGTTGCGTGCCCAGGAGCGGCGGCTGATGCCGTTGTTCACATCCCAGTGCAGCATGGCGTGCAAACGGCGGTCGCTGTCGTCACTGCCATCAAGAAGCATTCCGAAGCCTCCGTTGATTACTTCACCCCAGCCTACACCGCCGCCGTTGTGAATCGAAACCCAGGTTGCACCTCTGAAGGAATCTCCGATTACGTTATGAATGGCCATATCGGCAGTGAAGCTGCTGCCGTCGTAAATGTTTGATGTTTCCCGGAAAGGGGAATCGGTACCCGATACGTCGTGGTGATCGCGTCCAAGTACTACCGGTGCGGAAAGCCTGCCGTCGGCGATGGCCTTGTTGAATGCAGCCGCTATTTTTGTCCGTCCTTCGCAGTCAGCATACAGAATTCTGGCCTGGGAGCCAACAACCAGGCGGTTTTCCTTAGCTCCACGGATCCACTTAATATTGTCTTTCATTTGCTGACTTATTTCAACCGGGGCGGTGGAGGCAATTTCTTCCAGCACTTCCATTGCAATGCGGTCGGTGGTATCCAGGTCGTCAGGGCTGCCCGATGTACACACCCAGCGGAAGGGTCCGAAGCCATAGTCGAAGCACATGGGACCCATGATATCCTGCACGTAGGATGGATATTTGAAGCTTCCGTCGGGTTTAAAGATATCGGCTCCTGCCCTGCCCGACTCGAGCAGGAAGGCGTTGCCGTAATCGAAGAAATACATACCCCGGCTGCAGAGCGTGTTAACGGCAGCCACGTGACGGCGCAGGGTTTCCTGAACCCGCTTTTTAAACTCCTCAGGCTGATGGGCCATCATCTCGTTAGAGTCTTTATAGGAAAGACCGGCAGGGTAATATCCTCCGGCCCAGGGGTTGTGCAGGGAAGTTTGATCGGAGCCGAGATCAACGGAAATATTGCGTTCGGCAAGTCTTTCCCATAGATCAACGATATTGCCCAGGTAGGCAATTGAGCGGGCTTTCTTTTCTTTGCGGTATTTAATTGCCAGATCGATGGCGGTATCCACATTTTCGGAAATCTCATCCACCCAGCCCTGGCTGTGTCGCTTATGTGCTGCGTGGGGATTTATTTCTGCGCAGATGGTTACCACTCCGGCTATATTTCCGGCTTTTGGCTGTGCGCCGCTCATCCCGCCAAGGCCGGAGGTAACAAACAGCGTACCCTCACTTCTTGCGCCCGTTGCATGGATCTTCCGCTCTGCATTAAGCACGGTGATGGTAGTTCCGTGAACGATCCCCTGGGGACCGATATACATGTAACTGCCTGCCGTCATCTGACCATACTGCGAAACGCCCAGGGCATTGAAACGTTCCCAGTCATCGGGTTTTGAGTAGTTTGGAATTACCATTCCGTTGGTTACCACTACCCTTGGAGCATCTTTGTGCGATGGAAAAAGTCCCATGGGGTGCCCCGAATACATAACCAGCGTCTGATCATCGGTCATTTCCGACAGGTACTTCATAGTAAGAAGATACTGAGCCCAGTTCTGGAAAACTGCTCCGTTGCCTCCGTAGGTGATGAGTTCATGCGGATGCTGGGCAACGGCAGGATCCAGGTTGTTCTGTATCATCAGCATAATTCCTGCAGCTTGTTTTGACCGTGCGGGATACTCGTGGATGGGACGGGCATACATATCGTAGGAGGGCCTGAAGCGGTACATATAAATCCGGCCGTATTTCTTTAATTCCTGAGCAAACTCGGGAGCAAGAACGGCGTGATGTACGGGATCGAAATATCGGAGCGCATTTTGCAAAGCCAGCTTTTTCTCCTTAGTTGTGAGGATATCTTTGCGGACGGGGGCATGACTTACACTGTTATCGAATGGTTCTGGCGCCGGCAGAACAGCGGGGATACCGGCACTTACTGCCTCTTGAAATTCTGAACGTGACATAATATAAAGATTCGGTTGATTTATCCTGCAAAAGAGGCAACAAAGGTAAGAAGGATTTTGGATTGCAAACGATTGAAATTGCCTGAACAACGCGAATTCTTTACCGTTTCAAGCCTCCGGATTAATGATTTGACCGACATTGTATAATAAGCCACTTTGCCGGATGAAATTAACAATGCCAAAGGGTTCCGGATGCTTTTCCGGGAAAGCTTAATGAGAAAAACAGCGGATCTCTGCATCATACAGGAATAACAGTAAGGCATGGTTACTTCAATCTTAAATCGGGTGGAAGCATACTTGAATTTCTCTATTTTTACAAGCCAAAACAATACGGATGAACTCATTACTGCAGCATGCCTTCAATCCGGAGGAATTCCGGCGTGAGGGGCATAAACTTGTTGACCTTCTTTCAGCCTACCTCCACGATTGCCGTGAAGCGGCACCAATGCCGGTATTACCGCCGTCGGAGCCTGCCGAAATGGAAAAATACTGGCAGGGGGAGCTGAAAAATCCCGGCTTTGATCTTCAGAAATATTACGCTACGCTGATATCGCAGGCGAACCACATTCACCATCCGCGATACATGGGACATCAGGTGGTACCACCTGCACCCATGTCGGCACTCACCGAGCTGCTTGAGGCATTGCTAAATAACGGGATGGCGATTTATGAAATGGGGCCTTCGGCCACCGCCATCGAGCGGGTGGTATTGCGGTGGCTAACAGACCGCATGGGGTTTCCCGCATCGGCGGAAGGTGTTCTTACCTCGGGAGGATCGGCGGGCAACCTTACGGGGCTTCTGGCTGCACGCCAGGCCATGTGCGGATACGATATCTGGGAAGGGGGAAACCGCGACGCGGAACCCCTGGCACTGATGGTTTCGGAGGAAGCGCATTACAGCGTTGCCCGTGCAGCCCGGATCATGGGATGGGGTGAAAAAGGAATCGTGAAGATACCCATAGACGGCAATCTGCGGGCCGACACCCGCGCCCTTTCGCAAACCCTTAATCAGGCAAGGCAAAAAGGACTACGGGTAATAGCGGTCGTGGGCAATGCATGCACCACATCAACGGGAACGTATGACCCTTTGGATGAAATGGCCGGCTTTGCAAGGGCAGAGGGACTTTGGTTTCATGTGGACGGAGCCCACGGCGGGGCTGCAGCATTCTCCGAAAAATACAGTCATCTGGTAAAGGGCATAGAGCTTGCCGATTCGGTAGTTATCGACTTTCACAAAATGATGCTGGCTCCGGCGCTCACCACTGCGGTGCTTTTCCGCAACGGCAGCCATTCCTACGAAACCTTTGCCCAGAAGGCGGAATACCTTCTTGCGAACGGGAAAAAGCAAGCCTGGTACGACAGCGCCGGGCGCACCCTGGAGTGTACCAAAAAAATGCTTGGCGTGAAGGTTTTCGCAATGATAAAACTCTACGGCGACGGTATCTTCACCGAATACATCAATACAACCTACGATCTGGGACAAACGCTTGCCGGGATGCTGAAACGCGAATCCGGCTTCGAGCTGGCCACTGAACCCGATGGCAACATTGTGTGTTTCAGGTATATCCCGCCGGAATTCCGGGGCGATGCCGATGCGCTGACAGCCGAAATCCGTAAAGAGATTATTGCTGAAGCCGGTTTTTACATTGTACAGACCCGGTCGGGAGGATGCACTTACCTCAGGGTAACGCTGATGAATCCGTTTACCGGCATCAGCGACCTTGAAGCCCTGCTTGTCAGGATCAGGAAATCGGGCGATGCGCTTGCCGCGAAATATTAATTTACAAGCGATGATGAACATTGAAGAATTCAGGGCAGAAGCCCACAGGATGGCCGACCGCATTGCCGATTATTATGAATCGGTGAGTACTTATCCCGTGAAATCGCAGGTAAAGCCGGGGGAGATTCTGGATGCACTTCCGCTGCAGCCTCCGGCAGATTCCGAATCCACGGGCAGCATCATGGCCGATTTCGAACGCATAATCATGCCCGGAATCACGCACTGGCAAAGTCCTTCGTTTTTTGCATACTTCCCTGCCAACAGCAGTTACCCTTCGGTACTGGCCGAGATGCTGACGGCGGCACTTGCACAGCAGGGAATGATCTGGGAAACATCGCCGGCTGCCACGGAGCTGGAAGAGCGGGTGATGGAATGGCTGAAGCAGATCTTCGGATTGCCGGAGGAGTGGACCGGCGTAATACAGGATACCGCATCGGCCTCCACCCTTGCAGCCCTGCTTACCGCGCGTGAGCGGGCAACGGACTGGAACGTAAACGATAACGGATTTTCTCCCGAAGCGGGATTAAGAATCTACTGCTCTTCTGAAACCCATTCGTCCATTGAAAAAGCAACAAAGATCGCCGGATACGGCAAAAACAACCTGATAAAAGTTGCGGTTAAGTCCGACGGCTCCATGGATATCGTGGCGCTGGAGAAGGCCATAAGCGACGACCTGAAAGCCGGGCTGAAACCGGTGTGTGTTGTGGGAACCCTCGGCACTACCGGCACAACGGCCAACGACCCCCTGGAAGCGATAGGTAAAATTTGCCAAAAGCACAAGCTGTGGTTTCATGTAGATGCCGCTTACGGCGGAACGGCGCTGATGCTACCGGAAATGCGGCATCTTGCGGCCGGATTGAAATTTGCCGACAGCTACGTTTTCAATCCGCACAAGTGGATGTTTACCAATTTCGACTGTTCGGCCTATTTTGTAAGGGACCAGGAAGCACTGATCCGGACGTTCAGCATTCTGCCGGAATACCTGAAAACGGCAACCCGGGGACAGGTAAAGGATTACCGCGACTGGGGAGTGGCGCTCGGGAGGAGATTCAGGGCACTGAAGCTCTGGTTTGTGATTCGCAGCTTCGGAGTTGAAGGCTTGCGCGAAAAAGTGAGAAAGCACCTGGAACTGGCCCGGTGGCTGAAACAAACCATTGAAAGCTCAGAGGACTTTGAGTTGCTGGCACCGGTAAACTACAGTCTGGTTTGCTTCAGATACCACCCCGAGGCCGTGGCAGACGAAGAAAAACTGAACCAAATAAACCAGCAGCTGTTACAGAAGGTCAACGAAACGGGCAGACTTTACATCACGCACACCAAAACAGCCGGAAAGTACACTCTGCGGATGGTAATTGCTCAGACTTACGTGGAACGGCATCACGTGGAAGCTGCCTGGTCACTCATCCGGAAAACCGCTGAACAATTGAGCGCTTAAACGATAACAACCTGAATAAGAGAGTTTACACTGCGAAAACCATGAAAGAACACTGGGATGAACGTTATGCTTCGGAGGATTACATATATGGAACGGAGCCCAACCGCTGGTTTGCCGGGCATCTGCGGATGCTGAAAGCAGGGCGTATACTCCTTCCTGCCGAGGGAGAGGGCCGTAATGCCGTATATGCCGCAGCAACGGGCTGGGAAGTGCATGCCTTTGACCAGAGTACAGAAGGTCAGAGAAAGGCTCTGAAGCTGGCGGCAGACAAGGGAGTAACCATCCGGTACACTACCGACACCCTGGAAGAGATGACAGGCGTCGATGGCCTTTTTGATGCCATTGCCCTGATCTTTGTGCACATTCACGAGGACCAGCGGCCAACGGTACACCACCGTCTGGCTTCTATGATACGACCTGGCGGGATGCTTATACTGGAAGCCTTCAGCCGTAAGCAATTGGGAAATACCAGCGGAGGACCGCGCTCGGAAGCCATGCTGTACACAGCTGCGATGCTTGAGGAAGACTTTGCCGGCATGGAAATAACCTTCAGTGAAGAGGCATGCATACATCTGGACGAGGGTCCTTTGCATCTTGGGAATGCGGAAGTAGTGCGGCTGCTTGCCGTAAAAAAGGAATAAGCACTAATAACCGAAAAAAGTGCAGCCACATACGGGAAAAAGCAGAAATTTGCCATTGAATCCGGGATGCTGTTCCTTCTTAAACTACACCATCAACACACTGCAAATGAAAGGTACACACACACAAACTCTGCTGATTCTCATGGCATTGCTGCTGACAACAAGCGGCTATACCCGGGATGACCGCGAGTCGAAGCTTAAACGAAAGTCCGGCCGCATCCATGCGCGGGCTCTCACGATCGATTCGCACAACGACACTCCGATGTGGTTTACCGACACCTCGTACAACTTTGCCGAAGAGCATCGCGGGAAGCGACCGCGCAACCGGGTGGACATTCCGGGGATGGAAGCCGGAGGTCTGGACGGAGCCTTTTTTGCGGTATTTGTCGGTCAGGGCGACCGCGATGATAAAGGGAATGCCAGGGCATACGAAGAGGCGGTTCAGACCTTCAAAGCCATAGAGCTGAACCTGAATCTGCATCCGGAAAGAGTATCGCTTGCCCTGAATGCGGGCGATGCCCGAAAGATTGAAAAACAAGGGAAACGGGCAATGTACATTGGCCTGGAAAACGGATATCCCATCGGCAACGACGCATCAAAGGTTGCGTATTTCCATTCACTGGGAGCCCGTTACATTACCCTTTGCCACACCCGCAACAACGACATCTGCGATTCGTCGACCGACAGCACAGAGCATAACGGAATCAGCAAATTCGGTGAAACCGTAGTGGCAGAAATGAACCGGATCGGGATGATGGTGGATGTGTCTCACATCTCCGACAAGGCATTTTACGATGCCATACGTTTGAGCCAAACACCGGTGATTGCCTCGCACTCGTGTGCACGGGCGCTGTGCGACAACCCCCGCAACCTTGACGATAACATGCTTAGGGCGCTGGCAGAAAGCGGGGGCGTGATCCAGATGTGCATTCTGAGCAGTTACGTGAAAAGTCCGGATCCCAATCCACGGCGTGATTCAGCTCAGGCTGCTCTCAGGGCAAGGTACAGGGGCTTCAAAGATCTGTCGGGGGAAGAAATGAACCAGGCCCGGAAGGAATGGTACGCCATTGATGAGATATACCCGCAGAAACTGGCAACGGTTAGCGATGTGGCCGACCACATCGACCACATCGTGAAAACGGCCGGCATACGGCACGTGGGCATAGGTACCGATTTCGATGGCGGTGGCGGTGTTAAGGGATGTGAATACGCCTCAGAACTCGGCAACATCACCCTGGAGCTGGTAAAGCGCGGATATTCAGCAAGGCAGATCCGCATGATCTGGAGTAAAAACCTGCTCAGGGTGATGCGGGAAACGGAGAGATACGCCCGAAAAAACGCAACCCGCAATGACGGTTTTACAGGATAATATAAAATGAAAGCACTTACCCGGACGGAAGTATTTGGCATTGAGCTTCTCCCCGATGAAATATTCAGGGAAGCAGAGCCGCAGCTGTTGCTGAGGGTGCCGGCCGTATGCCGCCCGAAATTCGGCAGGCATGCTCAAATACGCGACGTACAGCGTAGTCTGCTTGGAGAGGTTATAACACGCCACTTGCTGGAACGGGTTTGCGGGAAACTCCCCGATGACAGAGAATTTTTCATCGGCGAAAAAGGAAAACCCGAGCCGGGGGGATTACAGGGCATACATTTCAACGTTTCGCATTCGGGCGACTGGGTGGTGGCTGCACTGTCTCCTTTTCCCGTGGGCGTTGATGTGGAACGTATGCGGAAGGTACCGGAAGGGGTGGCAAACCGGTTTTTCTCGGAAAAGGAAAAAGCCTGGCTGGCCTCAGCGAACAATGAGATAGAAAAAGCAGAAATATTCTTCACCTTATGGACTTTGAAGGAGAGCTTTCTGAAGGCTTTAGGTACCGGTCTGACACGAAGCCTTTCATCATTTACCGTTGTAAGTGGAAATCGTGGACTATTCAGTCTTGAAGATGATTTTGGTTCCGGTATTTTCCATCTAAAAAACTGGCCTTTCCGTGAAGGCTACAAACTCTCTGCCTGTGCCGGTGGGCCGGACTTTGCGGATGAACCGCAAATTCTGAATATTAACGAATTAATCCGCTAACATGAAACCTGCAAATATTTCACTGGTATTATCGAGCGGTGGTGCCCGCGGGCTTGTCCATATTGGCGCCATTCAGGCACTCGAAGAGGCCGGATTCCGGATTACTGCTATTGCCGGAACCTCTATGGGATCGCTGGTTGCGGGCATGTATGCATGCGGAAGTCTTGACGATTACCGGACATTTATGACCGGACTCACACGTCTGGATGTTATCCGGCTGATGGACCTGGCGGTGAGTAAAACCGGTATCATCAAAGGAGAGAAAGTTTTCAGTGAAATGAAGCGGTTTATCGGCAATACCCGCATTGAGGACCTCCCCATTCCGTTTGCAGCAGTAGCTGCCGACATACACAATCACACGGAGGTGGTGTTCCGCGAGGGCGACCTGCTGACAGCCATTCGTGCTTCCAGTGCTATCCCCAGCGTGCTGACTCCGGTAACAAAAGACGGAGCTTTGCTGGTCGACGGCGGAGTAGTGAACCCCCTCCCTATGGAACACGTTGCCGTCCCGAAAGGCAACCTGCTGGTAGCCGTAAACGTGAATGCACCGCATAAAGTGAAAACAAAACCGGCAAAGAAAGAAACGACACCGGAAGAAACAAACGAAGCTGCTGCGGAGTCGGTAATAGAAAAAGCCAAACATCTGATCAATAAAAAATGGAACAGCATGACCAGCGGCGATCCGGAGCGTACTCCGGTAAGCGGAATTTTTACAATTGTGCACAACTCGTTTGAGCTGATGCAGCACAAACTTACCCTGAACGCACTGGAGAAGCAGACTCCCGATATACTTCTGAATATACCTGTTAACGCGGCCGACACATTTGATTTTTACCGGGCGAAGGAGCTGATAACGCTGGGCTATAAAGAGATGAAGGCTGAGCTTGCCAGGTCAGAAAAGCAGCGCAGGCTGAAACAGGCCTGACGTATCCTTCCTGCCGGAATACCGGTGATTGGTTACAAAATCGCGGCTTTACTCAATCAAAATATTTTGCGGGCAGATTCCGGGAATTACTCTCCTGATGCTAAAAAATATGGCCGGAACAGACTTGTTTTCCCCGGCTTATGAAATACTATTACCCGCCCGTAGGTGCGATATCAGAGTTCACGGGAACCGGCAAGGATTTGGTAGAGCAGCTCCTTGGCACGAAAAAGCTGAGCTTTGATTGTTCCAAGCGGAAGGTTCAGGGTATCTGCAATTTCCTCGTACGATAATTCATCGAAATAGCGGAGTTCGATCAGGCGGCGGTAGCGGGGTTTCAGTTTATCCACCGTATCGCGCATAAGGCGCAGGCGCTGCTCCCGGATGTAAGTTTCCTCGGGATCCGGCATTTCGTCGGCAACGTCGGGCTGCTGCAGTGGAGCGGATCCTTTATCGCGCAGACAGGGATCGTTTTTCTGCTTTCGCTGAAAGTCGATGCAATGGTTGATGGCGATGCGGTAAAGCCAGGTAATGAAGGCAAAATCGTGCGAAAAGCGGTGCAGATTACGGAAGGCTTTACCGAAGGTTTCTATGGTAAGGTCTTCGGCAACAACAGGATCGCCCACGCGTTTCAGGATGGCATGATATACCGTATCCTCATAGAGGGCCATGAGTTCGGAATATGCCTTCTGATCGCCGGCCAAAGCCTGATCAACAAGACGATAATCCCGGTCCGGAGAGGTTCCCGGGGTTTCTTTATTTACCATTGCGTTTTTCGGGAGAACAATCCCGTGAATCCTAACACTAAACTGACTATCATCAAAAATAACTCAAAAAAGGGAAATAACAGCAGAAAATTCTTTTCTCCCAATCGAATCATACAACGTTTGACGATAATAAACTGCGTGATTAATCGCAGCATCAGGATGCCCGAGAGCAGCATCCAGTCAACCCCAAGCAGGGCCAGGGCAATGAGGAGGGTATAAAAGCCAAGCTGCGACAGGGAGTAGAGACCAAGAACGAACTGATGTACCGGGCGATAAAAGCCGCCGGTGGTAAGGTGTCTGCGTTTTTGTCGGAACCATGCTCCAAAGTTTTGCTTACCTTTAGAAAACGTAACTGCTTCCGGCGATGGCTGGATGCGGGTATTTGACCTGCGGGCCACTTCGTTGATAAAAAGATCGTCGTCGCCGGAAGTAACTTTATAGTGCCGGATAAATCCTCCGGCGCTGAAAAACAATTCCTTTCGGTAGGCCAGGTTACGGCCAACCCCCATATAGGGAAGTCCGGCCAGTGCAAGGGACATATACTGCATGGCCACGTGCAGGGTATCGAAGCGTATGAGTTTATTGAGCAATCCGCCCTGTGGAGTGTATGCCCCGTAACCAAGTACGATTCCGGTTTTTCCGGTAAAGGCCGACTGCATTTTGGCAAGCCAGCCGGGTCCGGCCGGATAGCAGTCGGCATCGGTAAGCAGCAGAGTATCGTAACGCGCCGAGCGAATGCCGATGGACAGAGGGAACTTTTTCCCCTTGAAGAAATTCAGGTTCTGATGGATGTTTACCACTTTCAGATGCGAATACTGCTCACTCAGCTCCCGCAGCAGGTAAAACGTATCGTCTTCGGAAGCGTCGTTTACAACCACTACCTCGTATTCGGGATAGTTCTGGGAGAGGATCTGAGGCAGAAACTTCACCAGGTTGTGGTATTCATTTTTTGCGCAAACAACGATGGAGACCGGCTCCTGAACATCGCTTACCGGCTTGCGCGATGGGCGGTAAAAAGCCAGGCGACCGAACACCAGCCAGTAAAAAAGCAGCTGAATCAACAGCATAGCCAGCAATATCCAGATAAGGATTATCCACTGAGAATCAAGTATTGCCTGCAACCACGCCATATATCTCCGTTTCGAGCGGCAAATTTACCTAAAGGCTTCGAATTGAGCATTACAAGTTTTCAACAATAATGAAGGGCTTATCCCCATCGCCTGCGGCGGGCTTAAGAGGTATTGGAACCTCCGGTAATAGAATTGGTAATATTTTATACTTTTGCTATATAAGCCCTGATACCATGAGCTGCAGATTTCACACAGGACGAAAGCGTTTCATTGCATCCGGTCTTTTACGGAAACGCGGATACGCCCTGGCTTTCATACTGTTGCTTTTTATTCCGGTGACTAAAGCCCAGATAAAGGACATCGGCATACCATTTATCAACAACTACCCAAAAACGGTATACAAGGCAAGCAACCAGAACTGGTCCATCGCACAGGGAAGAAACGGATTTATCTATTTCGGCAATAACGACGGATTGCTGGAATTCGACGGCCAGCACTGGGAGTTGTACCCTCTTCCCGGAAGAACCATCATCCGTTCGCTGCTTGCGGAAGGAGACACCATATATGCCGGATCGTTTGAAGAGCTTGGATACTTTACTCCCGGCAACGACGGAAGGATGCATTTCCAATCGCTCACCCATCTGATTCCTGAGTATTTCCGATCGTTCGACGAGATATGGGAGATCCACAAAACCAATCAGGGTATTGTATTTCAGTCGTTTCGTTATCTATTTATCTATCGCAGCAACCAGATACGGGTAATTGAGCCTTTTTCATCTTTTTCTCAGTCGTTTCTTACAGATGGCAAAGTATACGTTGTGGACCGGAAGAAAGGGCTTTTGCGCATGGACGGGCGGGGACTGGAAACGGTACTCGACGATCCTCTGCTGCTGAGGACCGAAGTACGGTTTCTGATGCACACCGGCAACGGAGAGCTGCTGATGGGGACATCCACCGAGGGGATATTCACCATCAAAAACGGAAAGCTTCAGTCCTGGGCAGCTCCGGTAAACGAGCTCCTGAAACGGTATGAGCTGTTTACAGGCATTTCGCTTCACGACAACTACCTGGCATTTGGTACCGTGCAAAACGGGGTATACATCAGCGATGGCGCCGGCAGGCTTTTACAGCACCTGAACCGTTCAAAAGGAATGCAGAACAATACCGTTCTCAGTCTCTTCGGCGACCGCCACCATAACCTGTGGATGGGACTCGACAACGGCATTGATTATGCTGAAATCAACAGTCCTCTTTCCGTTTTCGATTTCAATTACCAGCTGGAGGCTACGTACGCATCGGTGGTACATAACGGCAAGTTGTACGCCGGTACAAATCAGGGACTTTTCTACATAAATATGCCGGATCTCGGAAATTCCGCCTCCGGGGAAGAAACGTTCCGGATAATACCCGGCACCGAAGGACAGGTATGGTGTCTGAGCGTATTCGAAGGGCAGCTTCTATGCGGGCACAATACGGGATGCTTCCGCATCGACGGGAGCGCTGCCGAAAAAATATCGGACATCCCGGGTTACTGGACCTTTATAAGGCACGGTCGATCGGGCGACACCCTGTTCGCCGGGACTTACAACGGATTGTCGGTACTTACAGCAAAGAACGGGAAATGGGCATTTTCTCACGAAGTTAGCGGCTTCAGGGAATCGAGCCGGACCATACTGCAGGACGAGGACGGCTCGGTATGGATTTCGCACGGTTATAGGGGCGTTTTCAACATCCGGCTGAGCCGGGATCTTACAAAAGCGGAGACCGTTACTCTTTACAAATCTTCAAAAGGACTTCCGGAAACCCTGCCATACAACATCCACAAGTTTGGACAGGAATTCAACATTTCGGCTGCTGACGGACTTTACCGTTACGACCGGAGAACGGATATGTTCTATAAAAACCCGAAATATACCGAACTCTTCCGGGGACTGCCTTACGTTGACCGGATTACGGCCGACAGTGCGGGCAACTTCTGGTTTTTCACCAACACTTTCATGGGTGTAATCCGGCAAAACGAAAAAGGGGACCCCGTAACGGAGCTGGCACCCTTTTTCAGGGTCAACAGCCGGCTGATACCTTCGTTTGAACACATATACATTCAGAACGAGCGGAATGTGTATATCGGCTCACAGGAAGGATTGATTCATTTTACGCCCCGTTTTGGCGATAACGAAAAGAGAGGCAGCGATCCCGTATTCATCCGCAGCGTTCGCTTTATAGGAAACGACACTACCCGGGTTTATGCGAACGACACCAGCTCATCCGAAACAACGGGTCATCTCAGGCTCTCGTTTCGTTACAACTCCGTAAACTTTACCTTTGCTTCGCCCTCCTTTGAGTTTCCGGAAGGCACGGTCTATTCCTACCGCCTGCGCGGATTCGACCAGCATTGGTCGGGTTGGAGTCCGCAGTCGTTTAAGGAATATACCAACCTGAAAGAGGGTGAGTATGTTTTCGAACTTAGGGCACGTAATGCCTTTTTATCTGAAAGCGAACCCATTACCTTTTCTTTTACCATAAAACCACCGCTTCACCGTTCCCTGGCGGCACGAATCTTTTACTCACTGATACTTGCACTGATATTTGCCGGCAACGTCGTATTTGTCCGCAGGCGCATAGAAAAAGCGCGAAAGGCCGAGATCATCCGCAGCGAAAGAGAACTGGAAGAGCAGGCGCAGGTCTTCCGTGAGCAGGCACTGATAAATGAGCGTGAGATTATAAAGCTGAAAAATGAAGCGCTGGAAAATGAGATGAAGCATAAGACCCAGGAACTGGCTTCGACCACCCTTAACCTCGTTCACAAAAACCGCATGCTTACCAATCTGAAGCAGCAACTGGGTGCTATGCTGCAGCCGCAGCCCGGGCAGGATCAGAAACTAGTGCTGTCGCAAATTATCCGGCGTATCAACAAGGAAATCAAAAACGAGCAGCATCTTGAAGCATTCAACACATACTTTGACGATGTACACCGCGATTTTATCGTCCGGCTCAGGGAAGCGCACCCCGGTTTATCGCCCAGAGAACTGAGATTATGCACTTACCTGCGGATGAATTTGTCGAGTAAGGAAATAGCCCCTCTGATGAATATATCGGTACGCGGACTCGAAATCAGCCGGTACAGGCTCCGCCGGAAACTGAACCTGGGACATGAAGTGAATCTTACCGAATTTATCATGTCGTTTTAACCGGAATGAACATACGTTTTTCCTGACAATCCGGTAAATCGGGATTGCATCGGCCCCGCCATTAACCGGAAAATATCCCGACCGGAAGACGTAAAGATCACAGGGATGATAAACGCATGAGCAACATCCGGTTTTCGTTCTTTCCGGGCCTGAATTCCATGCTCCTGATGTAGTTGATTTTTTCGGAAGTAAGAAATTATTTTATTGACTATCTTTATATTAACATAATGATGATGTAATCATGATGTAGTGCCCGATAGCGTTTGATGTGGTGTTGATGAAGCCAAAAAATGGACTTCTGCTTCTTTGTGAATTATATTTGTGTATTACAAAAAGCCCTGATCTGATTTCTTACTCCGGTGCGGAGATGTGGCTATAATTATTGTGAGGGAATTGTTCTTTTTTTTGAGTGACACATCCATTGACAACCAACATAATTATTCATTAAACAACACACACAACATGACCAACAAGTTTTCAAGATGGAGCACCCTGATGCTTTTCGCAGCGGGTTTGTTTTCAACTTTATTCCTTGCATCCTGCAAGGATGACGACGACGATCCGGTAAAGAATCCGATTGCCAGTTTCCAATATGCCATCAGCGAAACCAACTTCCTGGAAGTTACATTCACCAATTATTCGCAGAATGCCACATCCTATGACTGGAATTTTGGTGACGGCAAAACTTCAACCGAAGCCAATCCGGTACATTTATATGATGGTCCCGGAAATTACACGGTTGTTCTGACGGCAAAAAATTCGGCAAATGCAACGGCGAATTACAGCCTGACCATAGAGGTGAAGGATCCGAATTCGGCATTAACCCTTTTGGCCGGAGAAACTTCGAAGACCTGGAAATTATTCAGGGAAGGCACCTGCATGGGTGTTGGCCCGAATGCAGAAGCGGCACGCAGCTGGTGGTCGCTCGACAACAGCGGTATCCGCCCGTGTATTTATTACCACGAATTTACCTTTAAGCGCGACGGCTCTTTTGTATTTGACGATAAGGGTTCGTTCTGGGGTGAGGATGTGGTATTTGCCGCTCCCCTGCTTGGCACCTGTTTCCCCGCCGTTTCAGGCAATATGGTGAATGTGAACGGAACCAACGTCAGTGCGCTTCTCAGCGGAACGCATACGTACACCTATGAACCGACAACCAACGAAGTAACACTGATTGGCAAAGGCGCCTGGATGGGACTTGCGAAGCTCACCACCACCGGAGAATCGGCAGAACTACCCGACAGCAGAAAATTTAAAATCACCATTGAGGAGAAAACCGGATACGATCTGATGACCATTGCGTACATCTACGATGGCGTTTACTGGGACTTCTCCTACGCATCCTACTCAAATCCTTCACTGGAACCCGCTGTGGTTGAAGAGGAAATTCCGTTCGGAGAGGATTTGCCCGACTATACCCCTACTGAAATGTACAACACCTTTGCTTCTACCAATCCGGCCGATGTAAAAGAACTTGTACCCACAACCTCGGCCGTGGTTCTTACCGTTGGCGTTGACGATCCCGCGAATGCATCGGCTCCGAAAGTTGGTATGTATCAACGGAGTGCAGAACAATATCCGGACCTGAAATTCCAGCTGGCCTACGACTGTCAGTTCGACAATTTCACCACCATCTCCATCGATGTATACGCCCCCAGCACCAACACTTACAGTGAAGGCGGGCTGACCAAAAACATCCAGCTTTGGATAGCCGACGCAAGCCAGACACAGGAATTCTGGACCAGCTGGTGCCAGTACGATGTCGACATCAGCACCATTCCCATGGATGAGTGGAAGACCTATACCTTTGACCTGGAATCGCCCACATCCGGTGTTGGCACACCCAAAACAAGGCAGGATCTTGACCTTGTCGGCGTTGCCATCGGAGGCGCAGGTCATACGGTTGACGGCATATTCTACGTCCGTAACCTGAGATTTGATTAACGGAGGGTTTTATGAGGCTGTCTCGAAGTTAAGCCAATGAGACAGCCTCATTCCTTATTATTCCGTATTAACCGGTTGTTTTCGAAGTAATCCGGATTAATTCCACAGTTCAGTCCGGTAGCTTCAGATCGCCCGAACGTAAACTCAAACATTACCAGAACCCAAAAATGCCGATGAAATATCCTTCTTACCGCAGTTTGTCTTTTGTTCTGATACCTGTCTTTCTTCTGTTTGCATCATGCAAGGACGATGACGGCCCCGACACTACGGGTGATCCCTCGAATCTTCAGGTAAGCCTGACGCTGCCGGATGAAGGCCCGGGCATGGTAATTATTGAAGCTTCAGCCGAGAATGCCGTGGAATACAGATTCTATGCAAATCCGCAAGCCGATCCCGTTGTAAACAGCAGCGGACGTTTTGAGCAATTGTACACACAGTCCGGAACATACCGCATAGAAGTAAGAGCTTACGGCCCTTCAGGCAGATACGTTAAAGCGGAAAAACAGTTCACGTTAAGTGAGGACAACCCGGTTACCATAGGTGAAGGATATTCAACACCCATTGAATATCCCGGTTATCAGCTTGTCTGGAACGATGAGTTTGACGGCAATACGCTGAACACCCAATTCTGGACATATGAAACCGGAGCCGGCGGATGGGGCAATAATGAAAAACAATACTACCGGTCCGAAAACACATCGGTAGGAGGCAGCCTGCTTACCATTGAAGCCCGCAAGGAAAACTACCAGAACAGTCAGTTCACTTCCTCACGCCTCATCACAAAAGGCAAAAAAGCGTTTACCTATGGCAGAATCGACATCCGGGCACTGCTTCCGAAAGGACAGGGCATATGGCCCGCTTTGTGGACGCTTGGCAACAATATTTCAACTGCCGGCTGGCCGGCGTGCGGCGAGATTGACATCATGGAGATGATTGGCGGCAGCGGCCGGGAAAAAACCGTTCACGGAACGCTGCACTGGGAGTACAACGGCCATGCGCAATACGGACAACCCTACACCTTGCCGACGGGAATTTTTGCCGACGAATACCACGTTTTTACCATCATCTGGGACGAGAATTCCATCAAGTGGTATGTCAACGATATCAAATTTAATGAGGTTGACATAACCCCTTCACACATGTCGGAATTCCATCTTCCCCATTTCTTTATTTTCAACATTGCTGTAGGCGGCAACTGGCCGGGCGACCCGGATGCTTCGACGGTTTTTCCACAGCAAATGAACGTAGACTACATCCGGGTTTTTCAGAAAAACTAACGCATAAGCAACGGAGGCTTCGGCAATCCGCGCTTTGAACCAGCAATCCGAATGAATGTCTGATTACATTACAGACACTGCAACTTACTGAATTATAATTTATTATTACTAATCTTCATCAGTCGGAATGCCAAAATAATGCCCTTTTGACCGACATCGTTCGAAGGCAAACAAGGTAATTCACTTCAACCAAATAAGCGGATGAACACACACTTTTACAAAACATTCCTTGCGCTGGTTGCGCTGTTTGCGGCAGTTACGCTTCAGGCGCAAACCCACACCGTTACCGGAACTGTCACCGACAAGGAAACGGGGCAGGGAATTCCCGGGGCTACCGTTGTAGAATCGGGAACCTTCAAAGGTACAACGACCAACATCGACGGCAATTACAGACTTGAGCTTTCAGGTCCCGATGCCGTTCTGGAGGTTTCCTTTATCGGATACCAGACGCAAAAAATCCCCGTCACCAAGAGATCTGTTATCGATGTTATACTGAATGTGGAAGTTACACAGCTTAGCGAACTTGTGGTAATTGGTTACGGCACCCAAAAGAAGAAAGTGGTAACCGGCGCCATTGCCACGGTGGGAGCCGACGAAATTTCATCGACTCCTGTTCTTCGTATTGAGCAGGCCATGCAGGGACGTACGGCAGGCGTGCAGGTTACCAACCTTTCGGGCCAGCCCGGCGAGGCCCCTACAATCCGTATCCGCGGAACCGGAACCACCCTTAATTCAGAACCGCTGTATATAGTTGACGGCATCGCTTTAGGGGGAATAGATTATCTGAATCCTGGCGATATCGAATCCATCGATGTGCTTAAAGATGCAGCATCGGCCGCAATATACGGAGCAAGGGCAGCCAACGGAGTTGTCCTTATTACAACAAAAAGCGGTAAAGCAGGAAAAATGAACGTAACCTACTCCGGATACGGCGGCATTCAGAATGTAGCGCGAAAAATCGATATGCTGAATGCGGAGGAGTACAGGATGATTATGAACGAGGGTCTGAGAAACAAGGGCAAGGAAGAGGTTTTCGATCTGAATGAGATCCCGAAGTACGACACCGACTGGCAGGAACTGCTGTTTGTGAAAAATGCGCCCATTCAGAGCCATGAAGTCTCCGTTTCCGGCGGAAACGAAAAAACCACCTACTCTTCATCCATGTCGTATTTCTCTCAACAGGGAATTATCGGCGGCGAAAAATCGCAGTTCGACCGCATAACGGCCCGTTTGAACACTAACAGCCAGGTGAACAAATTTTTCAGCTTCGGCAACACCCTCTCTTACTCCCACATCATCCGCCGTGGCATAGGCAGCAACGAATCCTTTAACGGAGCCTTCAGCAGCGCGCTCAATATGGATCCGCTGACTCCACTTTTCGAAGAAGATCCGGATATCCTGGCACTGCCTCCTTATTCCAACAATCCCGTTCTCAGGGACAAACTCGGCAGGGTTTATGCCATATCCGGTCTTGTAGGCGGTGAAGTGGTAAATCCGATAGCCTTACTTGAAATCCAGACTGCAGAGACCCGTGTTGACAAGCTGGTTGGGAGCGTCTTTGGCGAAGCAGAGATCATTAAAGGCCTTAAGATACGTTCAAATCTGGGCATTGACCTGGCTTATGTGCTAAACGACGGCTACAGACCATTGTACTATCTGAACGGTGCACAGAAAAATATAGACGAAACCTCGGTAAACAAGCAGATTGACCGGCACTTTACCTGGCAATGGGAGAATTTTATCACATACACAAAACAAATTGATGACCACACGTTTACGGTTCTTGGCGGCACAACGGCCAGTAAATATAATTATGAAGACTTGTATGGTTTCAATGCGAAAGTACCGCTTACCGATCCGAATCACGTTTACCTGAATATGGCAACCGATACGGTATGGGTTGCAACGGGAGGTGCTTCACATTGGGCTCTGGCTTCAACTTTCGGCCGTATTACCTATGACTTCAGGAGCAAATACGCTTTTACGGGAATCATCCGCAGGGACGGTTCATCGAAATTTGGACCGAATAACCGCTACGGCATTTTCCCTTCGGTCGGAGTATCGTGGGTAGCCAGCGATGAAGCTTTCTTCCCAGAGATAAAAAACATAGACCAGGTTAAATTCAGGGCTTCCTGGGGAATAAACGGTAATCAGGAAATCGGGAATTATCAGTTTGTATCCCGGATCGACAAGAGCAGGGGTTACATCTTTGGCACCGGTCGTTACACCGGCGCATCCCCTTACTCCATCGAAAATGCCGACGTTCACTGGGAAGAATCAAAACAGATTGATATCGCCCTTGACCTGGCGGCCTTCAATAACCGCTTGATTGCGACGGTCGACTATTACGTAAAGACCACCGACGGACTGCTGGAAACCATCCCTATTCCGGGCCATGTAGGCAATACGCCTCCGGTAGCCAATGTTGGCAGTGTGGAGAACAAGGGTGTGGAACTTGGCATTAACTGGCGCAACCTGGTTAAGGGATTACGCTACAATGTCGGTGTCAATGCCTCCTACAACAAAAATACCATGACGCACATCGGAAACGAAGAGAAAGTGATACAGGGAGCATCATGGTCTATTGCCGGTACCGTAACGCAGGCCAGGGAAGGGCTGCCCATCGCATATTTCTATGGATACAAAACCGACGGCATTTTCCAGAATCAGGCAGAAGTATTCCAGCACATCGGTATTACCGGTCAGGTGCTTCAGCCCGATGCAAAACCCGGAGATGTCAGGTTTGTTGACGTAAACAACGACGGCAAACTGGATCCCGACGACAGGACTATGATCGGAAATCCGACACCCGACTGGACATTCGGCTTTAATGCCTCGGCTGAGTACAAACAATTTGACATTGCAATACTTATGATCGGTGTTTACGGAAATGAAATCTTCAACGGCAGTCAGCGTTACGACCTGGAATACACCAACCTGAGTACATCCATTCTGGATCGCTGGACGGGAGAGGGAACGTCAAATACCGTTCCCAGGTTTGTTATTCAGGACAACCTGAACCGGAACTATCGAGTATCAGACCTGTATATTGAAGATGGTTCGTACCTGAGGATAAAAAACCTGCAAATAGGTTATACCCTTCCAAATGCATTTCTGAGAAAAATCGGGGCTGCGGTCTGGAGGTTTTACATTTCAGCCGAAAATCTGTATACCCTTACAAAGTACACAGGAGCCGATCCCGAAATTGGCGCCAGGAGCTCGTTCGATATCAGCATCGACCGCGGAATCTACCCGCAGGCCAGAACATGGCGGATAGGAACAACCATTACTTTCTAATTCAAAATACAAAGAGTATGAAAACACTATATAAAACGTTCGGCGCACTTTTCCTGATCGCACTTGCATCTTCTTGCAGCGAAGACTTTCTGGATCTCAAGCCTTTGGATCAGGAAGTATCCACTTCGTTCTACAGAACCGAGGAACAGGCCATGCAGGCGCTCGTATCGGTATACGACGTCCTCGGATACCAGGAAACCCCGGGAGTATCCTGGGCTCCGTTTATTGTGATTTCAGATATCCTTTCCGACGATGCCTATGCCGGAGGCTCGGATGCCAATGACGGACAGGATGAGGATGAATTCAACAACTTCAACATTCCCTCAACGAGTAAAATTGCACACGCCATCTGGTTGAAGAATTATACCGGCATCTACAGGGCGAATCTGCTTCTCGAGCGTATCGACGGTGTGGATGCATCGGATGAATTCAAAACCCGTGTGATTGCGGAGTGCAAATTCTTACGCGCATACTTCTATTTTGAGCAGGTTGCCTATTTCGAGAATATACCTCTGCTGACGCGTACCCTGAGCGGCCCTTCCGAATACAACCAGCCCCAGGCTACTCCCGATCAGGTATACTACCAGATAGCTCTTGATCTTACCGAAGCTATGTCCGATCTGCCTGTTTCTGTTATTCCGGCTGAAGCCGGAAGAATTACCAGGTGGGCTGCACAGGCGCTTTTAGCAAGAGTTTATCTGTTTTATAACGGCGTGTACGGCAAAGATCTGATGGCAGGTTCACAGACGGTTGACAAGGCAGTACTGGTGCAGTACCTCGACGAACTGATTGCCACCAGCGGGCACGACCTTTTTCCAGACTATGCCACTAATTTCAAACTGGCAGGTGAATATGGAAAAGAGTCGGTGTTTGAAATTTCTTACGGCGACACTCCGCCCTGGTGGGACTGGGGCTATGTGCGCGGCGGCGAGGGCAACCTCTCGGCTCAGATGCAGGGCCCCAGAGTTGCAGGGTCTTCAAAATGGGACCGTGGCTGGAGCTTTGGAACTGTAAGCCAGAAACTTGTGGATGATCTGAAGAACGATCCCAGGTATGCGCATACCGTCCTGCGCCAGGAAGAACTAGACGGAGTTCTTACAAAAGGCTATCAGCATACCGGTTACTTCTCGAAAAAATACAGTTCGGATGCCGAGCACTGGGGCGGGAGCGGTCAGTTTGAGCTGAACCGCACATGCAATCACCGCGTAATCCGCTTTTCGGATGTTTTACTTATGGCCGCCGAGCTGGGAAGTGCCAATGCACAGCAGTATCTCGACCGCGTAAGAGCGCGCGTAGGGCTGGGCAGCATTCCGGCCACCCCCGAAAACATATACAAAGAACGCAGGCTGGAATTGTCGCTCGAAGGCATCCGCTATTTTGATGTTCTGCGCAAAGGGATGGCTTTTGCTTCGCAGGAACTTACCGTTATCGGAGTCCGTGGCCCCAATTACGAAGGCGAACAAATGCTTTTTGACGTAACATTCAATCCTGCCATGAAAGGATTTCTGCCAATTCCTCAATCAGAAATCGACTTGTCGGCAGGCACATTCAAACAAAATCAGGGTTATTGATCTTCACCGGTTTATCCGGATACTCCGTTCATACTTTTTACTAATTGGTTGGTTGGTTAATGCCCAATGAGTTACCGGAGCGCGAACCGGTTGATGATCCAAACGGATCGCCCTGCAGTATAACTGCAGACAGGGAGTGCTCCGGTTAACTCAGAGGGTTTAAGGAATGAGATGAAAAAAGCACTATTTATTATCGGCCTGTGCCTTGGCATAACGGCAGGAATTGAAGCACAACACTGTTACCATCTGGTTTGGGCGGATGAATTCAATAGCGACGGCATTCCTTCGGCTGAAAACTGGAGTTACGATACCGGCGACCATGGATGGGGCAACAACGAACTGCAGAATTACACCTGCTCACCTGCGAATTCGTATGTAAAAAACGGTATACTGACAATCCGGGCGTTAAAACAAGAAGGCAAATGGTCATCGGCAAGGCTGGTGAGCAAAAACAAGAGAGATTTCCTTTACGGAAGAGTGGAAGTGATGGCCCGCCTTCCGGAGGGCCGGGGCACCTGGCCGGCAATCTGGATGCTTTTAACCGGATGGGAATACGGCGGCTGGCCTGAAAGCGGGGAGATCGACATCATGGAGCATGTAGGGTACGATCCGCTTACCGTACATGGTACCGTTCATACCGCAGCCTATAACCACGTGAATGGCACACAGGTGGGAAACAGCATTAATGTACCCGCCGCCTTCACGAATTTCAACCTGTATGCCATTGAATGGGACAGCACCGGCATCGACTTCTTTGTGAACAACGAAAAATACTTCAGCTTTGCCAACGACGGTAATCACAATTTCGAAAGCTGGCCGTTCAACAAACCCTTTCATCTGATCCTGAACATAGCCATTGGCGGCAACTGGGGCGGACGCGAAGGGATTGACGACAATCTGAAAGAGGCACTGATGGACATCGACTACGTCAGGGTATATTCAACTAGCGATGCTCCGAAAATTACTGGTCCCGCAAAGGTAAAACCCCGGTCAGCAGCCACATTTTCCCTGCCGGTGCAAACGGGGGCTTCGGTTGAATGGTTGTTACCTGAGGGAGTAAGACGCAGTAAACGGAGTGCCGGTGGCGAAAGCATACGGGTAAAATGGGGAAAACATAGCGGCACGGTAAACGCTGTTGTCACCAATTCGTGCGGAAGAATGAACGCTCACCCACACCCCGTTGACATAGAAAACACTAAAAAATAACGATTATCCGGAAGGCTATGAAACGACAACTGACACACCTGGTACTTGCCGCAATGGCTGTTATTACGGTTTCCTGCAACAACACCTCACGGAATGCGGCAACAACCGGATCTGAAGAAACGGAAAAAAGAATTGAAGCCCTGCTCAGCCGGATGACGCTGGAAGAGAAAGCAGGACAGATGACACAAATAACGCTGGATGTGCTTACCAGAGGGGAGAGTCCCTATGTGAGCGACGAGCCTGTCGTGCTCGATACGTCAATGCTTCGTGAAGCCTTCGTTACCTATAAAATCGGATCGGTTCTGAATACGGCCAACAACCGGGCGAGGGACAGGCAAACCTGGAACCGGCTGATCGGAGAAATTCAGAATTATGCCCTGGAAAATTCCCGGTTACAAATTCCTGTTCTTTACGGACTTGACATGATTCACGGTGCCTCATACGTTGATGGAGCCACCCTTTTCCCACAGCAGATAGGGCTTGCAGCCACCTGGAACCCTGCGCTGGCCGAACGTGCCGGAGAGATCACCGCCTACGAATCCCGGGCTGCCGGTTGTCCCTGGACATTCAGTCCTGTGCTTGATTTAGGAATGGATCCGCGCTGGCCGAGGCAGTGGGAGACATTTGGCGAAGACCCCCTTCTGGGCGCTCTTATGGGTGAAGCACTGATTAAAGGCTTACAGGGAAAAGAGAATACGCTCGACGACCCCAACCGTATTGCTGCATGCCTGAAACACTACCTGGGATACTCAAATCCGGTAAGCGGGAAAGACCGCACCCCTGCCCTTCTGCCCATGCACGTAATAAGGGAATATCATCTGCCGGCATTTAAAAAGGCGGTAGAAACGGGCGCGATGTCGGTAATGGTGAACTCAGGGGAAATCAACGGCCTGCCCGTGCATGCCAGTCATGAGCTTATCACCATACTGCTTAAGGAAGAACTTGGATTCAGCGGCCTTGTGGTCACCGACTGGCAGGACATAGAATTTCTGCACACTCGCCACCGGATAGCCGCAAGCCATAAAGAGGCGGTAAAAATTGCCGTAAATGCCGGAATCGACATGTCTATGGTTCCGTATAATTTCGACTTCGCTGCATATGTGGTCGAACTGGTGAAGGATGGCGAGATTTCCACGGAGCGCATCGACGATGCGGTCCGGCGCATTCTTCGTTTGAAATTCAGGCTTGGACTTTTTGAACGTCCGGTAACGGAAATGTCTTCGTATCCCGAATTTGGCTCAGGAAGCTTTGCTGCCGATGCCCGGCGAACTGCCCTGGAATCCATAACCTTGCTGAAAAATGAAAACAAAACGCTTCCGCTTCCTGCCGGTGCACGCATCCTGATTGCAGGTCCTGCTGCCGACCGTATGCGTCCCTTGCTTGGCGGATGGAGTTATTCCTGGCAGGGAAACCTTGCAGACGAATTTACTGCCGAATATGCCACTATTGCCCGTGCAATGCGCGATCTGGCTTCATCAGCGGCAAACATTACGGTGTATGAGGGTGTTTCGTACGACGACAGCGGAGATTTCAGTGCAGAGACAAATGGCGATCTTCAGAAGATAACAGCACTGGCGCGGCAATCCGACTATGTTGTTTTATGCCTTGGCGAGAACAGCTACTGCGAGATACCCGGAAACATCACCGATCCGGAGCTTTCATACAACCAGAAAGAGCTGGTACGGGCAGCCGCTTCTGCCGGGAAACCTTTGATACTTGTGATGGTTCAGGGCCGGCCGCGAATCATCCGCGAGATTGAACCAATGGCTCAGGCCATACTCAACGCCTACCTTCCCGGCAACTACGGCGGAGAAGCCGTTGCCCGCATCCTCTACGGCGAGACAAATCCTTCGGGCAAACTTCCTTACACCTATCCACGGTTTGCCTACAGCATCGAGCCGTATTATCACAAATACACTGAAAACCTGCAGAACATCGGAGCCCCCGAAGGAAGTGCCTTCCATCCACAATACCCCTTTGGTTTTGGCCTCAGCTATTCTGCATTTGAATACAACGGGTTATCGGCCGACAGCAAAACCTATACACCGGAAGCAACGATCCGCATCAAGGTAAATGTTCAGAACAATTCCGGAAAAGCAGGAATGGAGGTGGTTCAGGCCTATGTAAGCGACCTTTATGCTTCGCTTACCCCACCCGTAAAACGTCTTCGTGCATTTACCAAAATAATGCTTCAGCCGGGTGAAATGCGCACAGTAACGCTGGAGATACCGGTGCGGGATCTGGCATTCACGGATCATTCGAATGCCCTTCGGCTCGAAAACGGCGAATTTATGCTGTCTGTTGGAGGACTTGAAGTCGGTTTTAGTGTGGAAGGTGCCGAATAACCGGAATTATTGCAAAACTGCCTGTGCGTCAAATCCGGAATGGAATCGGGGAAGCGATTCCCGGAAATTAGTTATCCCTGAAGTCTTTCTTGCGGTTCAGCTTCAGATCCTGCAGCACACTGGCTTTTACCTTGATATAGAAGTTCCAGCTTTTGTAATATCCTATAGGAATCCAGTTGAAACGCATCTCCCAGCAATGGAGATCGCGGTAAACATTCACGGAAGTGTAGGAGAGCTTGTTTGATTTGAAGTCGTAACCGGAAGCAACTGAAACTTTCCACTTGGGAGTAAGGCTGATATCCCCGTTGAAGCCGAGGGTTTGTACAATTTCGCTTTTCACCGTGTGGGTGGCAGGCATATTCCGGCCGGTATAGTTCAGGTTATAGCGAAATCCTAAATTCCAGGGATTATTCCAGTCGATGTACTCCTGTGGATTTTCGTTGAAGTTCTTCAGCTCCTGCTCCGACTCTTCGCTAGATGTCTTCGATTGCGGACTTTTCCTTTTGGAGGAGGAGAAGTTGTAATCGATTGAGAAATTCCAGGAGGTATTATCTTTCCGGAGAAGTCTTCGGTTTCTGTCCCACTCAAAGGTATTGATACGGCGGCCGGCTTCGGTAACCACATAAGGATCCCACACGCTTGAGTAGCTGATCTGAAGTTTTTTGAAGAGCGTAGTTCTGGCGCTGATGTTAACAAGCGACCACTGCAGTGAATCCCTGGCCAGATCGTAGGAGGTTCCGATGTTAAAACTCTCGATCAGCATTACTTTTTTCATCCCGGTGATGGTATCGCTTTTTGAACGTACCTTCATTTCCAGATTATTTCCAATGCCGATGCTGATGCGACCGGACCGGCCGTCGGGCGGACTTCCGTAGATGGAAGTATAGTCGGAGCCGCTGCCAAAGATGGAATACCGCTGCACGTTACCCAGAGTATCCGATTGTACCTCACGGTAATAGCCAAAGTTCTCCTTCCCGAAATCGGGGCGCAGCGACATGGACACCGATGGACGTATTACGTGACGAATGGCACGCACCGGGCCCTTTTTAAACTGAGCCATTCCGTAGAGCGTGGTGTTGAGCGAAGAGGTAAAGCTAAAGTCGCGGGCCGTTTTAAATCCGTCGAGGGTATCGGTATCGATGTAGCCCACACGGTAGTCCTCGCCATTCCACAACGTATCGTTAACCCAGGATTTGCGGATGCTCCGGCTGTACCAGCGCTCGGTAAAATCGAGGGTATTGCTCATGGTGAAGTATTTCAGAATCTTCAGGCTTGAGCTGACGGGTATTTTGTGCTGCATTCCGTTGCGGAAGGCATCGAACATCTGGGGTTTAAACAGCATGGAATCGATCACGTTCACTTCGTTGCGTGCGGTCATGCTGTAGTTTACACTGATGTTGTCGTACCACTTCAGATTGGTAGTTTTACCCGGCCGGCGCAGGGGATAAAAGCGGTTGGCCGACAGAGAAATGCTGGGCAGCGTAAGGTTTACCAGTTTGGTAGAGGTATTCTGGCTGTGGCTGAGCGCAGTGCTAAGAGATATTTTATCCCTGAAAAGGGATGTCTGGTAACTGATGCTCGACTGGAACGTATTCGAGAGCAGGTCGTTGGTGGTAGTGGGATTGTACTTGTTGTACTGACTGGAAACGAAATTGACGTTGGCACTGAACCTGGATTTCGGCCGCGCTCTGGGATCCTGGTTATGCGTCCAGGCAACCCTGAAGTCACGGTTGCGCTTAAAACTGGGTGTTTCGCGCACTCCTTCGAGGTTGATGGCATAACTGAAGTTAAAATTACCGTTGAACTTGTATCGTTTCCGGTAGTTAAACTGTGGTTTCAGTGCCCAGCTGCCGCGGGAGTATATGTCCCCCAGAAGGTAGAGTTCCATGTAGTCGTTGATACCCAGATAGTACCCTCCGTTTTCGAGGTAAAAACCGCGATTGGCCGATTCACCGTAAGTTGGTATCCGGATGCCGGAAGTCTGGCCCCGCTTATTGGGAAACAGACCGAAAGGCAGCACCAGCGGCAGCGGAACATCCTCTATGGTAAGAAAAGCCGGGCCGGTCACGATCTTATTGTTCGGTATTACCTTGGCTTTGGTAAACTTAATACTGAAGTGCGGATGCTCAAGATTGCAGGTGGTGTATCCTCCATGATGCATATTGCTCACATTGTCAACAAGTTTCTTCACAACCTCCCCATGCAGGTATCCTTCACCTTCTTTGGTAATAACATTCTTAACGATGGCTTTGGTGGTATTGAAGTTATAGTTGATCTCCTCGGAGGTAAAAGACTGATCGCCTTCGGTAAATTCCGGTTTACCGTATTCTTTGCCGGTAGAATCCTTGGCCGGGATGGCTCTGAGCATGCTTGTATTGAAATCGAGCTCGATGAATGCGGCTTTTTGATGAATTTTTTCGTACCGGATATCGGCATCGCGGTACATATACACTTTCCGGGACTCCAGATCGAGGCATATGGAGTCGGTAGCTGAATACTCCACTTTGCTGTTGATGGCGCTTTTCTTTTTACCAGTCCTGCCTGTCAGAGTGTCGCCGGGCATTACGGGGTTTAGCAGGAGAGTATCTACAGCTATCCGGAGGGAGTCGGCCGCGGGAGTTTCTTCCACGGACTGGGCGAAAAGGGCTGCTGGAATCAGCAATATACAGGCCGCAGCCAGCATAAGCACCTTCATCAGCGAATTTTCCGGTCTTATTTTAACTGCGGTGTATCTCAATTATGCTAAATTTGTGTAATAAATATGGACATTTGCCACAATATTCCGCTTCCGGAGATGTTTTGTATGGAAGAGCAAGATTGAATTGCCAGATTAATCCATTCATACTTAACCGGATGCAGCCAGTTTCTATTTCAAACACAGCCTGTTGAAACGGGGCTCAAAACTAACGAAAATAGTGATGGCGTTAAAACGTATAATCTTAATTTTTATTCTGTTTACAGGGGTTTTCGTCGCATGTTCCGATGTGTTGGCACAAAAAGTACAGCGCGTGGTACTGGATGCGGGACATGGCGGACACGATCCGGGGGCAGTGGGTAAGTTTTCCAAAGAAAAAGACATAACCCTTGCAATTGCGCTGAAGACCGGAGAACTTATCAAGCAGAACCTGAAGGACGTGGAGGTAATTTATACCCGCAAAACCGATGTTTTTGTGGAATTATTCCGTCGTGCAAAAATTGCCAACGAAGCCAAAGCAGATCTGTTTATATCCATCCACTGCAATGCCAACAAGTCCACATCTCCTTACGGATCCGAAACCTATGTTATGGGGCTTCACCGTACGGAGGCCAATCTGGCCGTAGCCCAGCTCGAAAATGCATCCATCCTGCTCGAGGAAGATTACCATGTGCAGTACGAGGGTTTTGATCCCCGCTCTCCGGAGGGATATATCTTCTTTTCGATGCTGCAGAATGCTTACCTTGACCAGGGCCTGGAACTCGCATCCAGGGTTCAGGGGCATTTCAGGGATCACGTAAAACTGCACGACCGCGGCGTGAAGCAGGCAGGATTCCTGGTATTGTACAAAACCACCATGCCATCGGTACTGATTGAAGCCGGATTTATAAGCAATGCGCAGGAAGAGAAACTGCTGGCTTCGGAAAACGGACAGAATAAAATTGCTCAGGCGATTTACAGAGCTGTAAGAGACTATAAAAATACCATTGAAAAAACACCGCTTTCCAGGTACGAACCGGCAGTTGAATCACCGGATCCGGATCCGGACACAACGGATGCAGATGAAAAATCCGCTGCAGCGACAGGCACCGAAATCGGTGCAGCTTCCGCTGCCGACAATCTCCCGGTGTTTAAGGTACAGTTTCTTATGTCGGATACCCGCCTCAGAGACGATGCACCGGAGCTGAAAGGCGTTCCGGATGCAGGATATTACAGACACCAGGGGATGTTTAAATACACAGCCGGTAATGTACGTACTGAAATGGAAGCCCAGCAGATCAAAACTGCCCTGCAACGCAGGGGATACAGGGATGCCTTTGTTATCGCCTTCCTCAACGGCGAGCGAATAAGCATGGATGAAGCCCGCCGGATGATTAAAAACTGATTATCTTTGCACTGTAAAGACCTGTAAGCCTTATTGGGCAAACCCCCGGCCGGGCAAACCAGCAAAACGGTACAGCAGAATATGGGTTCACATTACAATCCGGAATAATTACGGCACCAGAAATCTGAAAATGAAGCGTATAAAACTTTCACGTGAAGTAAGGGTGGGATTACTCACTCTGATAACCCTCGGAGCCTTTTTCTGGAGTTTCAACTTCCTGAAAGGCAAAGATGTATTTAAACGTCAGCGCACCTTTTATGCGGTTTACGACAATGTGGCAGGGCTTATGACCGCCAACTCCATCACAATTAACGGACTTCAGGTGGGTCAGGTAAGCCGGATGTACTTCCATCCCACAAAGCCCGGAAAGGTGATCGTTGAGCTGTATATGTCAAACTCCATTAACATCCCTTCCAACTCCGTTGCCCGGATTTTCAGCTCAGACCTGCTCGGATCCCGGATGATTCAGATTATACCCGGCGATTCACCCGTTATGGCTGAATCGGGCGACACGCTAGCTGCTCAGATGCAGCAAAGCCTTCAGGATGAAGTAAACGACATGGTTGCACCCATCATGGCTAAAACCGAAAACCTCATCACTTCGTTCGATACCGTCCTGAATATCCTGAGTGAAATTTTTAACGAACAAACACAGGAAAATCTTACCTCTACCGTTCAAAGTCTGCGCAATACCATGGCAAACCTCGAAAATGCCACCCTTACCGTAGACACCCTTGTGGAAAGCCAGAAAGTCCGCCTTTCAAGGATTATTGCCAATGTTGAAGCCATTACTGCCAATCTGAAGAGCAACGGCGACAACATCAACCGTTCCATGGCCAATATCACCCGCATCACCGACACCATTGCACGCGCCAACCTTTCGGCCACGATGAACAATCTGTCGCGATCGGTTGCCGGTCTGGAAGCTGTGGTCAGCAGGATCGAGAGCGGCCAGGGTTCTATCGGACAACTTGTAAACAACGACAAGATATACAACGACCTGGAGGCTTCAGCCAAAGAACTGAAACTTCTGCTCGAAGACATGCGTTTGAATCCTTCCCGGTATGTTCATGTCTCTGTATTCGGGCGTAATCCCAAAAAAAATCCCTATCAGGCCCCGGAGGGAGAAGAATAAATTACATTAAGGTTTTCCTCAGTGAAGAACAGCCCTGACATCATCCGTCAAGGAGCTGGTGGTACAGCGATTTCCAGATTTGCACACCGCGTTCCAGCAAACGATCGGGAAAGTCGTAATCGGGATTGTGCAGTGCAGGATGATTTTCTCCGGCACCCAGCCCGAAAAGTGCGGCACGGCTGATGGCAGTGAAGTGCGCAAAATCTTCGGACCAGCGAAACGGCAGCACCGCTTCCACCAACGAAAGGTCAAGCTTTTCGCAGGTTCTGGTTATCAGCTCCACAGCTTCGGGATGATTCACAGAAGCGGGAAACTCCTCCTGAAAATCGATATCGTATGTGAGGCCGGCGGCCTCCGACCGGCTTTTTACAAGCGCTGTGGCACCAGCGGACAGTTTCTCCATATCAGCATCAAGGTATGCCCTTAGGGTAACCATAAGTACTGCATCACCCGGACTTGTTCCGAAAGCAGGCGTTCCGAGATTGCCGTGTATAAGTGTCAGCAAAACGTAATCGTCGTAATCTCCGGTATTACCATTTCCCGAAAGGCGGGGTAAATCAACCATAAGACCGGCCATTACCGAAGCCGGACTTTTACCTTTTTCGGGTTCCGAGGCATGCGATGTCTTTCCTTTGAGACGTATTACCATCCCTTTGGAAGCTGCGGCAAAGGTACCGGTACGTACCACAACGGAATCCTCCGGATAACCGGGCAGGTTATGCAGGGCAAACGAATAATTAGGCTTCAGCGATTTCATCGCCCGGTGTTCAAGCATGGCCTTGGCTCCGCGGCCGGTTTCTTCGGCAGGTTGAAAAACCAGTATCAGTTTGCCGCGCTTCGGCCGGCATTCCGAGACGTATTCAGCAAAACCGGCAAGTATGGCAGTATGGCCGTCGTGCCCGCACTTGTGCGACACTCCGGGATTTACCGATGCATGCGGAAAGTCTGCTTTCTCCCCGATAGGCAGCGCATCCATATCGGCCCGGAAAAGAACCACGGGTCCCGGATTTCCCGAATCGAACACTGCCACCACTCCGTGACCTCCCACACCGGAAACCAGTAAATCCGGCATCGTACCTTCCAGAATCTCACGTATTCGCCGGGCGGTCATCTTCTCCCGCCCCGATAATTCGGGATGCTTGTGCAGCTCATGTCTGAATTCGAGCAGGGAAATCATTGTTGCGCATTTTTAGCAAAGATAGAGGAGTAATTATATTCCGAAACTTATCCAATACAGTTTAGAAACTGTTTAAATTATCTGCCTGAGGACTTTATTAAATCAATGTATCTCCGGAAGAAGGTGAAAGCCAAACCCGGGATGAAAAGAAAAAATCGATATATTTTTTTAGAATCCTTTAAATTTGCACCCACGTTAAAAAAAAGCATTTAGACCGAATCCTTATGGGAAGAGCATTTGAATTTCGCAAAGCCAGGAAAATGAAACGCTGGGGCAATATGGCAAGGGTATTTACCCGCCTGGGAAAAGACATTGAAATGGCAGTAAAAGCCGGTGGACCCGATCCAACGATGAACCCCAAGCTCAGGCTCCTAATTCAGAATGCCAAGAGTGAAAACATGCCCAAGGATAACGTGGAACGCGCCATAAAACGTGCGGTTTCAAAAGATTCTGCCGATTACAAGGAAGTGGTTTACGAAGGATATGCCCCGCACGGCATTGCCGTAGTTGTGGAAACGGCTACCGATAACCCCACCCGTACCGTTGGCAATGTCAGAAGCTACTTCACACGCAACGGCGGAAGCCTGGGAACCATGGGAATGCTGGATTTCCTGTTTGAACGAAAATGCTCTTTCAAGGTTGGTCTTAAGGAAGGCATTGTACTGGAGGAACTTGAACTTGAATTGATTGATTACGGTCTGGAAGAGATCTTCGTGGACGAGGGCGAAATTATGATCTATGCTGAATTCACTTCCTTTGGCCCCATACAAAAATATTTGGAAGATAACCACTTTGAAATCAAATCGTTTGCTTTTGAGCGCATCCCCAACGACGTAAAAACGCTCACTCCTGAGGAGCAGGCCGATGTGGAGAAAATGCTGGAACGTATGGACGACGACGACGACATCACCAATGTGTTTCACAACATGCGGTAAGCCTGGTCTGAAAATCCTGTAAAACCGTTTGCCGGGAAAATGAATATACTCTGCTACAGGCGTTCGCTCCAGATAAACATCCCTTCAAAATCGCCCGGCTTATAAACCGGAGCATGCTCAAACAATCCGAACACCGAAGAACCACTGCCGCTCATGGAAGCGAAAGCTGCACCCATTTCGGTGAGTTTCCGTTTTACTTCTCCAATCACCGGATGAGCCTGAATAACGGGCAACTCAAAATCGTTGATCAGCAGATTCTGCCATTCCCTTATGTCGTTGGGCAGTGCGAAAGGATCCGGCAGTCCGGAACCAGAGGGAGTAACCATACCATAGGCATCTGCAGTTGAAACTTCCACGCCCGGCTTTACCAGAAGTAGAAAGTAATTTTTAAGATTCAGGGTAACGGGAGCAAGCACCTCTCCCCTTCCCGTTGCCAAAGCAGGTTCTTTGCATATAAAAAACGGACAATCGCTTCCGAGTTGTGATGCCATACCCTGCAGCTCTGATTCACCGGCACCGGTTTCAAAAAGCCGGTTGAGCAATTTGAGAGTAAAGGCAGCATCCGATGAGCCGCCGCCCAGTCCGGCACCCGAGGGAATTACTTTATGCAGATGAATCCTGACGGGAGGGAGGTTATACTTCTTCTGCATCAGACGGTAAGCTCTCATACAGAGATTATCTTCAATGTCTCCCGCAACGGGGAGTCCGGAAGCGGTAAATATCGTACCGGAATCCGTTGCAGGTACGATCTCCAGCGCATCGGCCAGGCCGATGGGAAAAAGGATGGAGGAAATATCGTGATAGCCGTCACTCCTTCGTCCGACAACCTTTAAACCAAGATTGATTTTTGCATGAGGAAATACGATCATAATCCAATGCTGAATACCCGGATGCAAATATACGGGCATATAATCCAAAACCGGGGTTCGTATATGAAATAAAAGAATGGCAGGCAAAGCGGCACGACAAAAAAATAACCTCACCGGAGCATTTCGGGGAGCAATTAACGGAAGGATTCCGGAATAAACCTTTATTTTTGTCAAACCCATACACGACTATATGCCCTTTATAAATTCAGTGATTTCGTGGTTCATGAAGAAGCGCATGCATCAGATTGAGCTTTTCATGAAATTCCCGCACGATGTGCAGAGCGAGTGGTTCATAAGCCTGATCAATTCGGCCCGGAACACGGAATGGGGCAAAAAATACGACTATGCGGGCATTTCCAATCACCGTGATTTTGCCACCAGGGTGCCGGTAAGCGATTACGAAGACCTGAAACCATATATCGACCGGCTCAGAAACGGCGAACAGAATCTGCTCTGGAATTCCGAGATCCGGTGGTTCGCTAGATCCTCGGGTACAACCAGCGACAAAAGCAAGTACATCCCCGTTAGTCAGGAATCTCTGGAGGAATGCCATTTCAGGGGAGGCAAAGATCTGATTTCCATTTATTGCAACAATCACCCCGATACACAGATTTTTACCGGGAAGCTTCTGGGAATGGGCGGATCGCATTTCCCCGACAACCCGGAGGCAGGAAGTTATGTAGGAGATGTATCGGCTATACTTATGGAAAACCTTCCTGCCTGGATTGAACTGATGCGTACCCCTGAACTTTCGGTTGCCCTGATGAGCGAATGGGAGAACAAGATCGAGAAAATTGCTGCAATCACCAGTCGCGAAAATGTCACCAATATTACCGGAGTCCCTTCCTGGACACTGGTTCTTCTGAAACGCATACTGGAACTGACAGGCAAAAAAGACATCCGGGAGGTATGGCCCAACTTTGAGCTTTTTATACATGGAGGGGTTAGTTTTGTTCCATACCGCCCGCAGTTCAGAAAGCTGATTTCAGGTGAAGTAAACTACTACGAAACCTACAATGCAAGCGAAGGCTTTTTTGGCATCCAGGACCGTTCCGGTGCCGAAGACATGCTGCTGATGCTCGATTATGGTATATTCTATGAGTTTATACCGGTTACAGAAAGCGGCGAAGACGGCGGAGCGGTGATTCCCCTTTATGAGGTAAAGACCGGTGTGAACTACGCCATGATCATCAGCACCAATTCGGGCCTGTGGCGTTACCGGATCGGAGACACGGTTGTATTTACATCCACCAGCCCCTACAGAATAAGGATAACGGGACGGACTAAAAATTTTATCAATGCCTTTGGCGAGGAACTGATTGTGGATAATGCCCAGAAGGCACTCGCCTGTGCATGTGCAAAAACAGGAGCTACCGTGAATGAATTTACAGCTGCACCGGTATATTTCACCGACAACTCCGGCGGTGCGCACGAATGGCTTATCGAATTCGATAACCTGCCTGCCGACCTGAACTACTTTATTGAGGTATTCGATACTGCACTGAAATCGCTGAACTCCGATTACGAAGCCAAGCGGTATCAGAATATGGTGCTTGGCCCTCCGCAAATACAAATTATGCCTCCGGGTACATTTTACAAATGGCTTAAGCTGAGAGACCGGCTCGGGGGACAGTACAAAGTGCCCCGGCTATCCAACGACCGAAGGTATGTTGAAGAGATACTCGGCATGGATCTCTGAAAAAAGGACTACATCAAAGTATAAATAAAAAAACAAAAAGCATAAGATGCACATCGCCATTGCAGGAAACATCGGATCAGGGAAGACCACCCTGTGCGGACTTCTGGCCAAACATTTCGGCTGGCAGGCCCATTACGAAGACGTAGAAACCAATCCTTACCTTCCCAGCTTTTACGAGGATATGCAGCGCTGGTCGTTTAACCTGCAGGTGTATTTTCTCAACAGCCGGTTCCGGCAGATTATCGAGATCAGAAACAGTGGAAAAACCGTAGTGCAGGATCGTACGATTTACGAAGATGCCCATATTTTTGCTCCCAACCTGCACTCGATGAACCTGATGACAACCAGGGATTTTCAGAACTACTCCTCGCTTTTTGAGCTGATGAGCTCCTTCATTACACCACCCGACCTCCTTATTTACCTCCGGGCCAGCGTACCAACGCTTGTCAGCCAGATACAGAAAAGAGGCCGTGATTACGAAAATTCAATCAGAATCGACTATCTCCGCAGCCTCAACGACCGGTATGAAGCCTGGATCGGGGGATACAAACTTGGCAAACTACTGGTGGTGGAAGTCGACAACATGAACTTCCAGGACCGTCCGGAAGACCTTGCCATTGTAATCGACAAAATAAACGCAGAGATTCATGGTCTTTTCTGATACCGGCCCTCTGGCAGCAGGAATTATCCCTGCCCGGTTTGCCTCAACCCGGTTTCCGGGCAAGCCCCTGGCCCAGATCCGGGGAGTAAGCATGATTGAACGGGTATACCGTCAGGCTTCGGCGTGTTCTCTGCTCAGGATGGTAGCGGTTGCTACCGACGATGCCCGGATCTTCGATCACGTCGAAGGTTTCGGCGGAAAGGTTCTGATGACCTCCCCTCACCACCAAAGCGGCACCGACCGGATTGCCGAAGCTGTGGAAATTCTTGAAACCCGGGGAGAAAAATTTGAAATAGCCGTTAATATTCAGGGGGATGAACCTTTTATTCAACCCGAACAAATTGCTGACGTAATCCGGCTGTTCCGCAATCCGGAAGTTGAAATAGCAACGCTCGTAAAATCAATTACCACTGCCGGCGACCTTTTTAATCCAAACGTGGTTAAAGTAATAAGTGCTTCAAATGGCCGGGCGCTGCTGTTCAGCCGTTCACCAATCCCCTATTTCAGAGGAAAAGCGGAAGCTCAATGGGTGAATGCTTACCCTTACTTCAAACATATTGGAATTTATGCCTACCGCACGGATGTACTGAAAAAAATTGCCCGTCTCCCGCAGGCTCCGCTTGAAGTGGCAGAATCGCTGGAGCAGCTCCGGTGGCTGTGGAACGGATTTAGTATTTTTACAGGAATGACAGATTTTGAGACCGTTGGAATCGACACACCCGAAGACTTATTAAAACTTACCAACATCGCTTGAAAAAGCGAAATCTACCCATTATCTTAGCGCATCCAAAAAGGCACAACAGGCGTTGCAGCCATACGGGACCGATAATCCTGACGATGAGCAGGTAAACCCGGATGCCAAAAAAATAAAGCAATCAATGATTCTGGAGAAACACATCAGTAACCTTCTTTCTGTTCACGACTGTGTCATTGTTCCGGGGCTGGGTGGTTTCATTGCAAACTATGTTCCTGCAGTCATCCATCCGGTAAATCATACTTTTACCCCGCCTTCACGGAAGCTGGCCTTTAATGCCCGTTTGCGCAACAACGACGGGATTCTTGCAAATGCCGTTGCAGCCGGATCCGGGGTTTCTTATGCAGAAGCAATCCGGCAGATCGACTCTGAAGTGAATGCCCTGTTGGCCCGGCTTGCCGGTGGACACCCGCTTACCATTGCCGGAGCCGGAACACTTGCTGCTGGCGAAGACGGCTTCCTGAGTTTTACCCCCGAAGCAGGTCTAAACCTTCTCGACGACGCTTTCGGACTTACCACCTTCACACTGCAACCGGTATCCAGAGAAAACCTTGAAACCAGAATCTCCCGAAAACTGGCTGCAAGTAAGGCTGTAAAACCGATACGCAAACTGCCTTCCACCCTCAAATGGGCAGCGGTATTGCTGCCAATCGCCGCCGTCACGCTCTGGGGCGTTCTCAATACAGGAGCATTCAACAAGCTGGAAAACAGCTATGCCACCCTATTTCCAACCAATACTGCTACCATCACCCTTTCCGAAACCCCGGCTTCCAATCCTGCCGAAATACCTGAATTAATACCGGTTTCACCGGAACCGGAAATTATTGAAGCCGAAGTAGTACCAGAGCCTGCTCCCGTCCGTCCTAATTCATTCTTCATCATCACCGGTGCATTCGGCGTGGAAGAAAACGCGAACAACCTGGTAAGGGATCTGCGCTCCAGGGGTTACGATGCATCCATCGCCGGACAAAACAATCAGGGTTTATACAGGGTAAGCCTTCAGGGCTTCAGCAACAAGGAAGAAGCCCTTATCCGCCTTGAAGAACTGAGGAATAGCGATTTCCCTGGCGCCTGGCTGCTGACCAGACGGTAAAATCCCGCTCAATTTTATATTTTTGCACACGGTTTGAGGCTGTCTCAGAACCGAAAGTATTTTATTGCCCGGCAGCAAACGGTATCGCCGGAACCCAGGATAATCTGGGAGCTTAAGACATCCCCGGGCATATGCAGTAATAACCTTTTGCAACAGAATAAACCTTGACAAAGCGAAAACTTGACCGTTTTGAGGAGAATGCCACTTTCCCTCACCTTTTTCAGCCCTCGTTCGAAACCCTGACTTCGGGATACAGCCAGAAAGGACGCTGGCACGAATTCTTCGGCAATCAGCACCCGCTGATACTGGAGCTGGGCTGCGGAAAAGGTGAATACACCGTTGCCCTGGCAAAACAGTATCCCGAAAATAATTACATAGGCATCGACATTAAAGGTGCCCGGATCTGGAGGGGCGCCAGGACCTCCCTGGAAAACGGACAGAAAAACGTTGCCTTTCTGCGGATGCGAATCGATTTAATTCTTAACGCTTTCGCCGAAAATGAATCCTCCGGAATCTGGATTACCTTTCCCGACCCTCAGCCGGCAAAGGCGCGCAAGCGCCTTACCTCGCCCATGTTCCTGAATCGCTACCGCAGGATCCTGAAACCCGGAAGCATCCTACACCTGAAAACCGACAACCTAGCACTTTTTGAGTACACTCTTGAGACAATTGCCGAAGAAAAACACGAGTTGCTGATGCACACCTTCGACCTCTACAACAGCAATCTCCAGGAAGACGTGATGCTCACGCAAACCCATTACGAAAAGTTGTTTCTTGCAGAGGGCATCCCCATCAAATATCTGAGATTCCGCTTAGGATAACAGCCGTCAAAACCATGGAAGACCCCTCTTTCTTCGAAAAAGTATACGCCGTCGTCCGGCTCATTCCATACGGAAGGGTAACTTCCTACGGCGCCATTGCCGGATACATCGGAAGCCGGCTATCTGCACGCATGGTAGGCTGGGCAATGAATGCATCCCATCAGCATCGCGAACCGCTTCCGGCACACCGCGTAGTGAACCGGAACGGAATGCTCACGGGAAAGCATCATTTCGGCACCCCCGGGATTATGCAGCAGCTGCTGGAACAGGAAGGCGCAACAGTTGAAGACGACCGCATTCTGAATTTTAAGGAAATGTTCTGGGATCCGGCACAGATGCTGCAACAGGACTGATCCGGTATGCACCGGACTGCAGGTCGCGCCGCAACCTTACCTCAGAGGATTCCGGGACAGGCCTTCCGGACCGAAACACCGGGTGTCTGTATTATCCAGAAAATTCATAATTACCGGTGCGGGTATAATAAAAGTCACACCCGGCACATGCTCCTTAACGGGATCTATGAATACTGCTCCCCGGTATGGCAGGGAGGTGTTGTACGATTTCTCGTGAATGCGCGATTCGGGACGCAACTGAAAACGGGTACGGGCTGCAACGGATCGACCTATACCAGCAAGCCTGAATACCCCGGCATAATTGTCCCACACAAATGCCGCTGCACCGCTGCATCCTTCACTAAACGGAGCATCGGTAACCAAAAGCCGGTCGTTATCCCGGCATCTGCTTAGTATTCCTCCCGTTAACACTGCCTTTCCTGAAGGATATCCAAGCATCCATACCCGGTCGCCCCAGCGAGGAAAACCGGAATCGTCAACCGCAAGGAGTGAAACCATACCCGAAGTTCCAAAATAACGTTGAATACGGATTAGTGCCAGATCGTTTTCAGGATCTTCCGAACAAAGCAAAGCCGGCCAGTGGGTACGACCGTCGCTGACGACCACCAGCTGATCCGACTTCACCGAAATTCCGAGCAAATAGCGGTTGCCATACCTGTCGGCACGGTCGTCGTAAGAAAAAACAGTATCAGGATAGCTAACCACATGCCGGCAAGTAAGCAAAACGGCTGCAGAGTCGTCGGTTGAAACAACCAAAGCAGTGCCTCCGAACGACTCATTCGAATGCTGCCGGGTCCGAACCCCCGACAATTCCACACCATCCGATTTCAGCATTTCAAGGGTAATGTTGCTGCCCGGTTCAAATACCTGCGTTTCATAGCCAACATAAGAAACCACCCGCAACACGCGTTCACTCAGCGTATTGAACTGTTCCTGCATCAGCGTATTCTCAAAATCCGATGCATAGCTGGGCATTCCACGGCCGGCTTCCTCCATCGGCAGCGTTCTGCAACCGGAGAAGACAGCCACCAGTATTAAAACCAAAGAAAGCAGCCTTTTTTCCATTCGGTTCTTCAGAGTTTTTGCAATCTAAAAAAAGCCAGTTAATAAAAGCGAAAACATTGCTGCCGGAAAGTTCAGGAATGACCTTTTTAACGCTCCCGGAAACCACATTTCTGTGCAGAAGCCATAGAAGACCTGTTAATACCTTCATTACCAATGTAAAGATAAGGAATAATTACCCAGGAGATTTTTTTTTGCTCAGCAGCCCTGAACTGCACAACCATTCGCCAATGGAACAAATCCGAAAATACATGGGGTAAGCAATGTATATCCGGGACGCCTGCGGGAGCAACACTTTCTCCAGTCATAACAAAAAGCTCTATCTTTACACGGTCTAAATTAAAAATATTTTTTTGCAATGTCGTACACGAAAAAAGAGATAACAGACGCACTCCGAACCGTTAACGATCCCGACCTGCGCAAGGATCTGGTTACGCTTAACATGATTGAGGACGTTGAAGTTGAAGGCAATAAAGTTTCGTTCAAGGTCGTGCTGACCACACCAGCCTGTCCGCTGAAGGATAAAATAAAACAGGACTGTATCAAAGCCATTCAGCAGCTGGTTGATCCCTGGGCAGAGGTAAATGTGGAGATGACTTCGAGGGTTACTACGCGCCGGGCCGATAAGCAGCCCTTGCTTCAGGGAGTAAAAAACATTATTGCCGTTGCTTCGGGCAAGGGCGGTGTGGGTAAATCAACCGTATCTGCCAACCTTGCAGTTGCCCTGGGGCGTACGGGTGCCAGGGTCGGACTGGTGGATGCCGACATTTACGGACCGTCGGTACCTCTGATGTTCAACGAAATGAATACCAAACCTGCTGCCGTAGAGAAAAACGGCAAGGCTTATGTGATTCCGGTCCGCAAATACGGCATCGACATACTTTCGATCGGATTTTTTGTGGATCCGGCCAAGGCTCTGGTGTGGCGCGGCCCCATGGCAAGCAATGCACTTACCCAGCTGTTCAGCGAAGCCGACTGGGGTGAACTTGATTACCTGGTAATTGATATGCCTCCGGGAACCGGGGACATTCACCTTACTATTGTACAGCAGCTGCCGGTAACCGGAGTCTGCATTGTAACTACCCCCCAGGAAGTAGCCCTTGCCGATGCCCGTAAAGCTATTGGCATGTTTACTCAGGACAGCATCAAAGTTCCCATTCTTGGCCTGATTGAAAACATGGCCTGGTTTACCCCGGCGGAGCTTCCCGAAAACAAGTATTTCATCTTCGGAAAAGAAGGAGGCAAGCGCCTGGCAGAAGAGCACAACATTCCGCTACTCGGGCAAATTCCGCTGGTACAGGGTATCTGCGAATCGGGCGATAAGGGCAGCCCCATCGCCCTGGATTTCAGCTCACCGGTATCGGAAGCCTTTGCACGCCTGGCCGAAAATACTGCCCAGCAGATCGCCATCCGCAATGCCACACTGGCCCCTACCAAAATTGTGGAAATCACCAAGTAAACAAAAATATCCTTATCCAAAATCACAAAAAAATGTCGAATCACGAAGAACTGACCATAAAAGTCAAAAACATCATTGAGCAGATCAGACCTTACCTGCAGGCCGACGGCGGCGATATCAGCTTTGTTGAGCTTACAGAAGACAAAGTCGTGAACGTAGAACTACAGGGAGCCTGCGGTTCATGTCCGTTCAGCCGTATGACTCTGAAAAACGGCGTGGAAGAAGCAGTTAAGAAAGCACTTCCTGAAATTAAATCGGTGGAAGCCCTGAACCTGTTCTGATCAGCGTTTAACAAAAATTCAAGGCTGTCGTTCGCGAAAAATTCGATTTCCGGAATACAGCCTTTCTTTTTTTTACCGTTGCCGGGATGTAACATCGGCGGAACGATGAGGCACTGCCTGCTTTCAGCGATCAGCCGCGAATTGTCACCCCGAATATTTTCCTGTGATGGGCATGCGCCGGCCCGTGCCAAAGGCCTTGGGTGAAACGCGCAGTATGGGCGGTGTCTGGTAGCGTTTCCATTCGTTTGAACTCACCATTTTCAGCACACGGGTTACCATGTGAGGGTCAAAACCCATCTCTTCCAGTTCTCTCCGGCCCATGCGCTTTTCGATGTAGTTAAACAGCAGCTTATCAAGCACCGCATAATCGGGCAGCGAATCGCTATCCATTTGTCCCGGCCGAAGTTCAGCTGAAGGCGGTTTTACGATGGAATTCTCCGGGATAATAACGCGTGAACGATTGATGTGGCGAGCTAAGCGGTATACGTCGGTTTTGTATACATCACCAAGCACGGCAAGTCCTCCGCACATATCGCCGTAAAGGGTGCCGTAACCAACGGCGGCTTCGCTTTTATTGCTGGTATTTAGTAGGATATAACCAAATTTGTTGGCCAGAGCCATAAGAATAACAGCCCGGATCCGCGCCTGCATGTTTTCTTCGGTCAGTCCCGACGGCAGATCCCCGAAAAACGGCTGCATGGTTTGCTGCAGGGAGTGGAAGGATTCCGAAATTTTTATAATCTCATGGGGGCAACCCAGGTTGAGAGCCAGTTGTCTGGCATCATCGATGGAGTGATCGCTCGAAAACTCCGAAGGCAGCAGAATGCCGTGCACGTTCTCAGCTCCCAGGGCTTCGGCAGCCAGTGCAATGGTAACGGCTGAGTCAATCCCTCCGGAAAGGCCGAGGATGGCCTTGCGGAATCCCATTTTACTGAAATAATCACGGATGCCCAGCACCAGCGCATCGTGAATCAGGGAGATATCCCGGTTTTCGTCATCAACTGCAACCCCGGGAGCAGCGGAAGCATCGTACCAGGCAGCATCCGTTTCTATTACCTTAAGTCCTTCGCTGAAAAACGGAAGGGCTTCGCGCACATTACCGCCGCTGTCGCATGCCATCGAACCCCCGTCGAAAATAAGCTCCGTGTGAGCGCCTGTATGGTTCACATATATTATTGGTATCCGGTATTTCAGGGCATTATCCCTGAGTACCTGACGACGGATGAGCGCCTGATTGTAATGAAAGGGAGACGCTGCTATGTTGATGATGAGCTGTGGCTGATGTGCTATGGCTTCATCCATAGGATATCGCTGATAAAGCGGAACTTCGCTGGTATTCCAGATGTCCTCGCAAATAGTCACTGCCACCCGGGTGCCACCGATTCCGGCGATGGAAAAACCGGTAGCAGGTTCAAAATACCGGTACTCGTCGAAAACATCGTAATTCGGCAATAAACTTTTGTGTACCAGCTGTTTTACCTGCCCGTCACCCAGTATCCATGCCGAATTGAAGAGTGGCTTTCCCTTGCCGGTCTTATTGCGTGAAGGCCCTCCAACTATAGCAGTAATTCCCCTGCACTCCGCAGCAATCTGCTGCATGTGCATTTCCGTTTGCACGATAAAATCATCAAACTCAAGAAAGTCACCGGCAGGATATCCGGTGAGAGCCAGTTCGGCAAACACCACAAGATCTGCTCCCTGTTTGTGCGCAGATGCAATTGCCCCGGTGATTTTTCGGGTATTCCCTTCAAAATCTCCGATCGTGTAATTCAACTGTGCCAGCGCTATTTTCATAAGAAGGAATTTAAAAGAACAAGCTTAATTGCAAATACACTTCAGAGCAGCACATCCCACCGGAGAATAAGGCCTGAAGCAACCGCGGGGGGGGTAAGCACAACGATGGCAATCCCGCAAGGGCTGTCAGAAAACAATCCCGACGGAAAGCTCCAGCATATTGGGAATGGCCTTGTGCTTGATGGAATTATCGAGAGCATTTTTACCTTTCAGAACATCGCTGAGACCGTTTACAAAGTTGATCCCTGCCACAAGGGCTGTGGAATTATCGATGGGATACTCAATACCGGCACCAACCACCATAGAAATCCGGAAAAGGTTGGTTTCGCTGTCGATACCGTGCCAGTCGGTTTTGCTGGTGAAAATCGGCTTTGCGTTGGAAGTAAAGGAGTCCTTTCCTTTCGAAGCGATACGTACCCCCGGTTGTAGACCTAACTGCCCGAAGAAACGGAAATCTCCGATATCGTTGGTTTTCATCTTCACCAATACCGGAATTTCAATGTATTTCAGGCGGTATTTCCTGGTCATTATTCCGTCCTGAAATGCCTGAACATCGGGGTATGATAATTTTGCATTGATGAAATTGACGTTGAACCCGGATGCAATCGCGTAATTTTCAGCAAAATAAAAATCCGCTGTAAGCCCCCATCCAATACCCGGGACAATCCCTTCCGAATTATAGTCATCGGTGTCAACCCTGAACCAGCCGAAGTTGGGAGAAACTCTGGCACCCATTACAACAGATTTATACTGAGCATAAACTGACGGCGCACCGGCGAAGAAGCAAAGCAGTGCGATCAAAATGATTTGACGATACCTTTTCATTTCGGTAATGATTTAGTGTTTCCCGCAAAAATACAAAGCTTTGACACAATAAGCACCGCTTTGGCAAGTTAATTGTATGTGACAAATTCCATTGATCATATCTATTACTTTAAAATAACAAGGAACCATGAAAAGGCATAAACACAGCATTACCATGAGCGTTGCGCTGTTCCTGATATTTTTCTCCACCGCTGCAATGGCTCAGGCCATTCCGGGGTTAACCTTTGGACCCAAGGCCGGCGCCGCGTTTTCAACCTTCAGAAGCAGTCAGGAACAGATTGAGAATGAAATCCGCAACTCCCTGCATTTTGGCGTATTTGCCAGGCTGGGAAACAAGGTATATTTGCAGCCGGAGCTGAATTTCATGAACCGCGTAGGCGAATTATCCTATTCCGGACCCGAGGGTGGCAGTAAATCCATCCACATAAAAACGATTGACGTGCCCGTATTGCTTGGCGCCCGAATCCTTGAAGCCGGCATTATGAATGTGCGTATCTTTACCGGACCCTCGGCATCCATAGCGGTAAACAAGGAAGTTACTGCCGCAAACTGGAGCGGGGCCGTTAATGAAGACGACATCCGGACTGCAAACTGGGCAATACAGGCCGGAGCCGGAATTGATTTTCTGGTTTTCACCCTTGACCTGCGGTACGAAGCCGGCATGAGCAACTTCAGCCAGAAGGATGAAATATCGTTGAAAAACAACATGTTCCTGATAAGCCTGGGTTGGAAAATTCTCTGACAATTTTGTGCATTGTACAATATGAAAACCCCTGTGCAGGCATATCGGGGGTTTTTTGTTTTTTTGCAGAATAAAACTTTGAACTTTACTCAGCTGTCGGAAATCTGCAATCTATTATACGCTTCCGGCGTAAAGGTCTGCAACTGCAGGAGATGACGGGCATTTTTCACAGGGAAACGATTCCAGGAGACAGCAGAACCGGATTATACAGAAATATTAAAGGCACGAACGTCAACCAATAATTGAAGGCCACATGATAAGATCAGCGTTTAAGATCGCGTTTGCACTTGTTGCACTATTTATGGCATCCTGCACCGGGAGTACCGAAAAGCGCAGCGGGCCGGTAACGTCAGCGGGCGGTGAACAGGCCGCTGCTAAAGCTGCGGAACAGGGAATCAGACGGTATGAACGTTTGCTGTTTGAAGAAACGGGCGAAGATCTGGCTGAAAAGCTCAAAAAAGAGGCGCATTTGTACGAGGTATTCCTGGGCGACGGCGATATAGGTGAAAACGGTCTCCGCCAGCTCAGAGAGTTTATTGCCGCTCAGAACAACAGAGAAGCGTATGATGCGGTGATGAAGGCATATCCCGACCTGACGTCTCTGGAGAAGGATCTGAAATCGATGTTCGATCTTTTTGAAGCATCGTTCCCGGACCGTAAGCGCCCGCAGGTATATACCTACGTTTCGGGGTACGATTTTACAATGCCAGTGCGTTATGCCGATTCGGTGATGATCATTGCCATTGATATGTTTCTGGGACAGGGATATGAGATGTACAACAAACTGGGTATTCCGCTCTACATTTCGCAGCGGTTCACTCCCGATCACATTCTGCCGGCTTCTACCCGTGAAATTTCACTAAGCATAATACCGGAAAAGGAAGGAGCCTATACTCTTCTGGATGCCATGATTGAGCAGGGCAAGACGCTCTATTTTGCCGATGCGATGACCCCGGGCATCAGCGACTATATTAAAATCGGCTTCAGTCCGGAGCAACTGCAGTGGTGCAAAAAAAACGAAAGCAACATCTGGCAGTTTGTGATTGAAAACGAATTGCTTTACAAAACCGATTCACGGGCTATGAGTATGTTTATGGTCGACGGGCCGTTTACCTCCTCTTTCTCGCAGGAGTCACCCTCCCGCACCGGCGCCTGGCTTGGCTGGCAGATCGTAAGGGCGTATATGCAGAAAAACAAAGCGGGTCTTGCGGCCTTGCTCAACAACCTGGATGCTCAGGAGATACTCGAAAAATCGGGGTATAAGCCCAGGCGGAGCTGATCAGAAGTGATGATCGCGGAGCTGCATCCGAAGATGGGCCTTGCGCAAGACCTCCATACGGGCTTCGGGCGATAAAATGGCCCAGTTTGCTATTTCATCCAGCATACGGAAACACCCTACACACATCCCGTTATCGTCAAGACGGCACACCCTCTTGCAGGGCGACGATGGATTTTTCTGGGGATTACCGGTTTCCATAAAAGGCTGAATCATTTACCAATAAACCTGTCACCGGGCGATTTGTTCATCATTCCGCACAGCTTCTTTCTGCAACAGGCACCGGCCGGTTCGGGACTTAAAAACGGCAAAAAAGATAATTCCTGCCGCATGCGATTTCCGGACAAAATTCGTTTATATTTGCGATACATCCAGCACAATTTACCGGGAAGGGCAATCCTGTTGCCAGCTCACCAAAATTTCCGAATCCGGTAAAATTCCGAATTACTCTTTTTATCACTTAAACCTGAACTTGTTATGCTTGTAAAAACTTTCGGAAGTGCCATTGTTGGCATCAATGCAATTGTAATTACCGTTGAGGTAAACGTCGACACCGGTGTTCAATTTTTCATGGTGGGTTTGCCCGACAATGCGGTAAAAGAGAGTCATCAGCGCATAGAAGCCGCCCTGCGCAACAACGGGTATAAAATTCCCGGCAAAAAAATCGTAATCAACATGGCTCCTGCCGATATCCGCAAGGAGGGTTCTGCCTATGACCTTACCATCGCCATGGGCATACTTGCCGCCTCCGAACAAATTGATCCCGAAAAGGTGAAGGAATACATCATTATGGGAGAGCTTTCGCTCGACGGGGGGCTGCTTCCGGTAAAGGGTGCACTGCCCATAGCGATTGAAGCACGGCGTCAGGGCTTCAAAGGATTTATCCTGCCCCGTCAGAATGCGCGTGAGGCGGCCATAGTGGATGAGCTCGAAGTTTACGGGGCAGGAAACATCCTGGATGTTATCCGTTTTTTCAACGGAGATGCCGATCTCGAAAGGGAAATTGTTGATACCAAGGAAGCCTTTTATGCCCAGTTGAACGAGTATGAGTTCGACTTTGCAGATGTTAAAGGTCAGGAAAACATCAAGCGTGCGCTGGAAATTGCTGCAGCGGGCGGCCATAATGTAATTCTAATAGGACCTCCCGGATCGGGCAAAACGATGCTGGCCAAGCGGCTGCCGTCCATACTTCCCCCGCCCAACCTGCATGAAGCTCTGGAAACCACAAAAATACATTCCGTTGCCGGGCGCATGGGCAATCACACCTCTCTGATGTCGGTAAGGCCCTTCCGAAATCCGCACCACACAATTTCCGATGTTGCCCTCGTAGGAGGCGGTTCAAACCCGCAACCGGGAGAGATATCGCTGGCACACAACGGAGTTCTTTTTCTGGACGAGCTGCCGGAATTCAAGCGAACGGTACTGGAGGTGCTGCGGCAACCACTGGAAGACCGGCTCGTGACCGTTTCAAGAGCCCGCCTTACGGTCGAGTATCCAGCCTCGTTTATGCTGGTTGCAGCCATGAATCCATGCCCCTGCGGATATTACAACCATCCCGACAAGGAATGCGTTTGTGCGCCCGGAGTGGTGCAGAAATACCTGAACAAGATCTCGGGACCCTTACTCGACCGTATCGATATTCAGGTGGAAGTGGTACCCGTTCCCTTTCGCGAATTATCGGATGCACGCACAACCGAGCGCAGCTCTGAAATCCGGGAGCGGGTGGTAAAAGCACGAAAAATACAGGAAGATCGCTATCTGAATTCAAAAGGCATACACTCCAACGCTCAGATGACCAGTAAGATACTGAGAAATATCTGCAAACTTGACGAAACCGGACATCAGCTACTGAAAAACGCCATGGAAAAGCTCAGTTTGTCGGCACGGGCTTACGACCGGATTCTGAAAGTATCGCGCACTATAGCCGACCTTGACAGCAGCAGCAGCATCCGGACCGAGCACCTGGCAGAGGCCATCCACTACCGCAGCCTCGACAGGGAAACATGGGGCATCTGATGTGACATATTTAATTCAACCTTACATATAAATAAGTATCTTTGTCCCGACATGAAAAAAATCGGGATTTTGCTTAAACTACTGGCCTTCAGAATGAAAGCCAGGAATAAGCATGGTATACACTCCCCCTTCGTTTACGATTTTGTTACCCGGATACTTAAGGATCACCATTATTATCCGGAATACAAAAAAGCGGAGCGACAGGTATCCATGCTAAAGCGCAACAACAACGTGCTTGAAACAATTGATTTCGGTTCAGGCCGGGGTAAAATGGGTTACGTCAGGCGCATGCAAAAGGTTAAGGACATTGTCCGCACTACCGGAATAGCAAGCCGTGAGGGCCGTCTGCTTTACCGCCTGGTTGCATATTTCAGGCCGGACACCATGCTGGAGCTGGGCAGCTCGCTTGGTGTGAGTACCATTTACCAGGCTACGGGAGCTCCCGGGGCAAGGTTTATCAGCATCGAGGGATGTGCTAGTATAGCTGCCGTTGCGCGTGAAAGCCTGAATAATGCCGGGAGCGAACAGGTGGAACTGCTTATCGGTCATTTTAATACCGAATTACCCAAAGCGCTGGAACAGCTTGGGCAGATCGGGTATGCCTTCATCGACGGGAATCATACCTATATGGCAACAGTCAGTTATTTCAAAAAAATAAAACAGTACTGCTCCGATTCAAGTGTGCTCGTATTTCACGACATCCACTGGTCGAAGGGCATGGAGAAAGCCTGGGAAGAAATCCAAAGCGATGAGCAGGTTACCGTGACCATCGATCTCTTTTTCATGGGGATCGTCTTCTTCAGGAGAGAGCTGAGCAAGCAGGACTTCCGGATACGGTTCTGATACCGGAAAATTAACCCCTTCTCCTTTCTGCAACAGCTGTCGCCCGCCCGGGATACCGCAGCAGGAACCACATCAGCATCTCTCTTCATCCGTAGTCCGGACAAATCATCAATACTGGGCAATTATTCATACATTTGTCCGTTCAGAGAAAAAACAGCAGCATATGAACCAGGAAGTAATCCGTTTGGAGGACATTACCCGTTATTTCAGAGTTGGAAGCGAAGTTGTTCGTGCTCTCAGGGGGGTATCACTTACGATAAAGCGTAATGAATTTGTTGCCCTGATGGGGCCTTCCGGATCGGGAAAATCGACTCTAATGAATCTGCTGGGTTGTCTCGACACTCCGACCGCCGGACGGTATATGCTAAACGGAAAGGATGTGAGTAAGCTCGACGACAGCGATCTGGCCGAAATCCGGAACCGTGAAATCGGTTTTGTATTTCAGACCTTCAACCTGCTTCCAAGGCTTACTGCCCTCGAAAACGTTGCATTACCGATGATTTATGCCGGCTCTCCCAAGGCCGAGCGTCTGGAGCGTGCCATGCAGGTGCTGGACGATGTAAAGCTTTCCGACAGGGTAAAACACAAACCCAACGAACTATCGGGCGGACAGCGACAGCGGGTTGCCATTGCCCGTGCATTGGTGAACAAACCTTCCATTATTCTCGCCGATGAGCCGACAGGAAACCTTGATTCGGTTACTTCCGTTGAGATTATGGGGCTGATTGAAGAAATCCACAAAGCCGGGAATACCATTATACTGGTAACACACGAAGAAGACATTGCCCGGCATGCGCACCGTATTGTCCGGCTTTCCGACGGACTGGTTGCTTCCGATGAAATCAACACCGATGTAAGAACGGTAAAGGATTACGCCATTTCGGCTCCGACTTCTTGAACATTCGGCAGGTTTTGACTGTTTGACTCACCCTTAACTTTTATCGGCATGAATTCGGAATGGAAAATATACACCCGTACCGGTGACAAGGGAGAAACCTCTCTCATCGGAGGAACGAGGGTACCCAAGTATCACGAACGCATTGAAGCCTACGGCACGCTGGATGAGCTGAACTCATACCTCGGCCTTATACGTGACCAGGAAATGGATGACACAATGCGGGCGCTTCTGATCGAAATTCAGGACCGTCTGTTTACAGCCGAGTCGCTGCTGGCTGCCGACCCTGCCAAACCGCTCCGGTCGCTCCCGGTGCTTCAGGAAGACGACATTCTCTTACTCGAAAAGGAAATAGACCGGATGAATGAAAATCTTCCGGAGTTAACCTCGTTTATCCTTCCCGGCGGACATCCCACGGTTTCGCACTGTCATATAGCCAGGTGCATCTGCCGCAGAGCCGAGCGGCTGACGATAAAAGTGGTGGAAAATCACCCCGAAACTCTGCAGGGCGAAATGGTAATCAAATACCTCAACCGCTTGTCGGACTTTCTCTTTGTATTGTCACGCTCCTTTGCACATCAACTGAATGCAAAGGAAACTCCCTGGAAAGCAAGAATTTAAAAAATATTCTTATGCTGTTTGAACCATTTTTTTAACAGACTTGTTTTTGCCTTGCATTTCTTGATAATTAAACTATTTTTGCAAAAAAATTAAACCCTCTAACTTCTTTCTGAATGTATTGGACATTAGAACTTGCATCAAAACTCGAAGATGCTCCCTGGCCAGCCACCAAGGAGGAGTTGATTGACTTCAGTATCCGGTCAGGTGCCCCCATGGAAGTTATCGAAAATCTTCAGGAAATTGAAGATGAAGGGGAAGTTTATGACAGTATTGAGGACCTATGGCCCGACTATCCCTCAAAAGAGGATTTCTTCTTTCACGAAGACGAGTATTAAAGACCGATAGCCGCTGACAAAATGTCGCGGCTTTTTTTTATTTCCCCGTTTGCTGTCCCCTTGCCTGTTCTCCGTTACATTCCCCTGCCAACTATATCGGAAATTAACATAACTTTGCATCTTCATCATCGTATGGCACAGTATGTGAACAGGAGGAACGCTCCGGCAGCACTGCCATTTTTTCACCGCTGAAATATCGCGCAAACAACAATAACATGCTTTCATTTCTTAAGAAATTCCTGGGAACAAAATCGGAAAAGGACATCAGGGAAATTACACCGGTCCTTGAAAAAATAAAAGAAATTTATCCCTCCGTCCAAAAGCTTTCCAACGACGAACTCCGGTCACGCACCGCTTATTTCAGGGAAAAGATACATACTGCCGTAGCCGGAAATGAAGAAAAAATCAGCCAGATCCGGGAGCGCCTGGAGACGGATCCGGAGATGGATATGGATGAAAAAGAAAAGCTCTACGAACAGATCGACAATCTGGAAAACGAGAGTTATGCCTTAACCCAGTCCGTGCTGCAGGAAATTCTTCCGGAAGCTTTTGCCGTGATCAAAGACACTGCCCGCCGCTTTACCGAAAACGAGACTCTGGAAGTAACCGCTACGGATATGGACCGCGACATAGCCGCGCAGAAATCGCACGTTGAGATTGTAGGCGACAAAGCCTACTACCACAATCAGTGGACGGCAGGAGGCAATACCATTACCTGGGATATGGTACATTACGACGTTCAGCTGATCGGAGGTATGGTACTGCATCAGGGTAAGATTGCCGAAATGGCCACCGGTGAAGGAAAAACACTGGTTGCAACCCTTCCTGTTTATCTTAATGCCCTTTCGGGGAAGGGAGTGCACATAGTAACGGTCAACGACTACCTGGCCAGGCGCGACTCGGAATGGATGGGTGTACTGTATGAATTCCACGGACTGAAGGTCGACACCATCGACAAGCACGAACCCAACTCCGAAGCCCGCCGGAATGCCTACCTGGCCGACATCACCTTCGGCACCAACAATGAATTTGGTTTTGACTACCTACGTGACAATATGACACGCAATCCCGAAGAGATGGTGCAACGTCCGCACAACTATGCCATCGTTGACGAGGTTGACTCGGTACTTATCGATGATGCGCGTACGCCTCTCATCATTTCCGGACCTACTCCCAGGGGCGATAACCAGGAATTTGAACAGCTTAAGCCTGAAATCAAAAAGCTGTACGAAGCACAGCGCGCTCTGGTAACAAAGCTGCTGGCCGAAGCGAAAACCCTGCTGACGGAAGGTGCCAGCGCCGAAAACGAAAAGCTGGGCGGAGAATGCCTCTTCCGGTCGTATCGCGGACTGCCAAAAAACAAGGCACTTATCAAGTTCCTTAGCGAACCCGGCATGCGTGCCCTTATGCAGAAAGTTGAAAACTTCTACATCGCGGAACAAAATAAAAATATGCACATCATCGACGATGAGCTTTACTTCGTGATTGATGAGAAAAACAATACCGTAGAACTTACCGAAAAAGGGATTGACCTGATTACTGCCTCATACCAGGACCCTAAATTCTACATACTTCCCGACATAGGAGCAGAAATAGCAGAACTCGAAAAATCGGGACTCGGAGAAGAGGAGAAACTCGAAAAGAAAAACGAGCTGATGCGCGATTATTCCGTGAAATCGGAGCGCGTTCATACCGTTAACCAGCTTTTAAAAGCCTACACCCTGTTCGAAAAGGATGTGGAATACGTGGTGATGGACAACAAAATCAAGATCGTGGACGAGCAAACCGGCCGTATTCTTGAGGGCAGGCGCTACAGCGACGGATTACACCAGGCCATTGAAGCCAAGGAGAACGTTAAAGTTGAAGCGGCCACGCAGACCTATGCCACCATCACCCTGCAGAATTACTTCCGGATGTACCGCAAGCTGGCAGGTATGACCGGTACCGCTGAAACCGAAGCCGGTGAGTTGTGGGACATCTACAAGCTCGACGTGGTGGTAATCCCGACCAACCGTCCCGTTGTCCGCGACGACCGCGAGGATCTGGTGTATAAAACGAAACGCGAGAAATTCAATGCGGTTGCTGACGAAATTGTAAGTATGATCAATCTCGGCAGGCCTGTTCTGGTTGGAACCACTTCCGTGGAAACCTCCGAGTTGCTCAGCCGTATGCTCACCCTGCGCAAAATAAAGCACAACGTCCTGAATGCCAAGCTCCATCAGAGAGAAGCCGATATTGTTGCAGAGGCCGGGCAGGCTGGAACCGTAACCATTGCCACCAACATGGCCGGCCGTGGTACCGACATTAAGCTGGGCAAGGGTGTGAAAGAAGCCGGCGGACTGGCAATTATAGGAACCGAGCGCCACGAGTCGCGCCGCGTCGACCGGCAGTTGCGCGGACGTTCGGGAAGGCAGGGAGACCCCGGAAGCTCACAGTTTTTCGTCTCTCTGGAAGACGACCTTATGCGTATGTTCGGCTCCGAGCGTATTGCAAAAGTTATGGACCGCCTCGGACTAAAAGAAGGCGAAGTAATCCAGCACTCCATGATTACCAAGTCGATTGAGCGGGCACAGAAGAAAGTGGAAGAGAACAACTTCGGCATCCGTAAGCGTTTGCTTGAATACGACGACGTGATGAACTCCCAGCGCGAAGTTATCTACCGCAAGCGTCGTCATGCCCTTTATGGCGAAAGGCTTGCCGTCGACATCTCGAACATGCTTTACGACGTTTGCGAAAGCATCGTTACCAGTCATTACGAGGATCGCGACTATGAAGGCTATACCCTTTCGCTGTTAAAAACCCTGGCTACCGAGCCCGGCATCAAAGCCGATGAGTTTCTCTCGGCAAACCCGCAGAAGACCACAGAAGAGCTGTTTGACCGGGTATACGCCAACTACAGGATAAAATGCGATCACCTGTCCGAGCGTGCCTATCCGGTAATCAAGGATGTATTTGAAAACCATCCGCGTTATGAAAACATTGCAATTCCCATTACCGACGGGCTTAAGAGCATGCAGGTGGTGGCAAATCTGAAAAAAGCTTACCTTGACAAGGGCCGTGAAATAATTTTGTCGGTCGAGAAAGGGGTTACCCTGGGCGTTATCGACGATGCCTGGAAGGATCACCTTCGCGAAATGGATGAACTTCGCAATTCGGTGCAGAATGCGACGTACGAACAGAAAGACCCTCTGCTGATTTATAAATTCGAATCGTTTGAATTATTCAAGACGCTTATACAGAAGGTCAACCGCGACATTACATCGTTTATTATCAAAGCCAATCTTCCGGTGCATGAACCTTCGCAGGTAAAGGAAGCCCATCTGCCAAAGCGCACCGATTCCAGTAAGCTGAAGGAAGAGCGCACCGACATGCTCAGTCAGATCGGCCGCACATCGCAACCTCAGGTTACGGCTCCCGTCAGAGTTGAGAAAAAAGTCGGGCGAAACGACCCTTGTCCTTGCGGCAGTGGCAAAAAATATAAAAATTGTCACGGTCAGACCGAATAAAAAACGCAAATTTGCTTTCGATACTACACTTAACAAAAACCATGAACCGAACGTTGCGCTTATTACTTCCGGCAGTCATCCTGCTTATTACCGGAATGTCAACGCTGAAGGCACAGCTGGCCTTCAGTCCCTTTATCGATTCCCTGATCCGGCAGGCCGATCACAACTCAGTGCTTTTACTTACCAGGCAGCTGGCAGGCGATACTACAGTAGTGATCAACGGTGAAACCGTTACCATTTCTTCGAGGCATTACAACAACCAGGGCAATGCAAGGGCAGCAGCGTTCATTTTCGACAAATTCACCGAATACGGATATACTCCCGAGAAGCATCTCTTCAGCAACGGCAGGGGTGAAAACGTTATTGCCACCAAAACCGGAATTAAACATCCCGAAAAGGAGTTTATCATTTGCGGTCATTACGACAATATGCCTTCGGGATCGAACTCACCAGGAGCCGACGACAATGCCTCGGGAACGGTTGCCGTGCTGGAAGCCGCCCGTTTGCTGGCACCATTCGATTTTGATTACACTATACGTTTTGCTGCATGGGATGAGGAAGAGATCGGACTGGTAGGAAGTTATGCCTATGCCCAGCGTGCCAAAAACCAGGGGCAACAGATCCTTGGCGTGCTGAATCTCGATATGATCGCCTGGGATTCGAACAACGACAATACCTATTCTATTGCGACGAATACCCTGTCGCAGTCGTTCACAAACGATTTTATCCGTACCAGTGCCTATTACACCCCCCAGCTTAACCACAACTTCTACTATACTACAGCAAGCGATCATGCATCGTTCTGGCAGTTTGGCTATCCCGCCATGCTTGCCATAGAAGACTGGTACGATTTCAATGCATACTATCATACTCCTGGCGACGACATCGACATACTGAACATGCCGTATTATGTAACGTTTGTTCAGGCATCCATTGCAAACATTGCAGCCCAGGCATGGGATCAGCGTTTTATTCTGACCCACAATCCGGTACTTCCTGGTAATTCAACCGAACCCCGTGAGGCCGAACTGCTGGTAAGCGGTCCCCAGAAGCCCGATACCGGGAACTACCCGCCAAGGCTCTGGTATTCGGTAAATGAGGGGGCGTTTGACTTTGTGCTTCCGTATGCGGCCGAAGGTTCGGCTTACAAGTTTCAGATTCCGGGAGCGGCCTTCGGATCGGAGGTACGTTACTACTTTGCAATTCAGGATTCTGCAGGCCGGTTTATTGCTACACTGCCTTCCGGCGGAAGGGGAATCAACCCTCCGGGTAGCATTGCTCCCGGCGTGTTTTATCACTATTCAATCGACGATGTGCTGTTTGTCAACACCTGCTCGCCGAATACGCCCCTGGCGCTCGGGGATGCTCAGAATACCTACGATGAAATTGTGGTGGAAGAACTGGGCAGCATTCTTGACGTGAACGTAAATATCGACATTACCCATACGCGAACCGGCGACCTGAGGCTTATACTGACAAGTCCCGACGGCACTGCAACCCTGCTAGCCAATATGATTGGCGGCGATGGCGACAATTTTACCAACACCCTTTTCGACGATCAGGCTGAGCTGAACATTACCGAGTCCACCCCTCCCTATACCGGACGTTTCAGGCCTCAGATGGCACTCTCTGCATACAACGGCAAGGAGTCAAACGGCACCTGGACGATGCGGGTTTACGACGGACAGCCAGGAAACACGGGAACTTTGAATTCATGGTGCCTGCAAATCCTCTACCACGATCCGTCTACATCGGTGAACGATCCGGAAGGACCCGACGCCAGCGGACTTGCACAGAACTACCCCAATCCGGCCGATCACTCCACAACTATAGGTTTTACCCTTAACGCACCTTCGGAGGTCAGTCTTAAGGTATACAACACCATGGGGCAGGAGGTTGCGGAACTGGCATCCGGGCGTTTTACGGCAGGGAAGCATCTGATCGTTGCCGGCCTCCGTCAGCTTACTCCCGGCACCTACTTCTACCGCCTGGAAACCGGGCGTTTCAGTCAGACAAAACAGATGGTTATAATCCGGTAAATTCAGAAGAATCATGAAATACAGGAGAATACTGTTAAAACTGAGCGGTGAGGCCCTGATGGGCGAACTGCAATACGGAATAGATCCCGGACGCCTGGCAATGTATACGGGAGAGATCAGCGAAGCTGTCCGCAGAGGCGTTCAGGTAGGGATAGTAATCGGCGGCGGAAATATATTCAGGGGAATGCAGGGCGTTGCACGCGGGATGGATCGCGTGCAGGGCGATTATATGGGAATGATGGCAACGGTAATTAACAGTCTGGCCATACAGGCCGAACTGGAAAAAAAAGGAATATCCACCCGGCTTTTGTCGGGCATCGCCATCGACCCCATTGCTGAAGCCATGAGCCGGAAACGCGCCATCGGATACCTGGAAGAAGGAAAAGTTGTAATTATTGCATCGGGCACCGGAAATCCCTTTTTTACCACCGATTCGGCAGCAGCACTCAGAGCAGTGGAGATAGAAGCGGATGTAATCATGAAAGGCACGCGGGTGGATGGCATCTATACTGCCGATCCGGAAAAGGATCCCTCTGCAGAAAAATTCGATACCATCACTTTCACCGAAGTATATGAACGCGGACTAAACATCATGGATCTTACCGCTATAACGCTTTGCCGCGAAAACCACCTGCCCATTCTGGTGTTTAATATGAACAGGGAGGGAAACCTCAAACGCATCCTCGACGGTGAAAATGCAGGAACCCTGGTGACAGATTAGAACGGATTTTGGATGCAGATGCAACATAAAAGCGCTGCTTTTGTATATTTGCACCACAAAAGCTGAATAATAGCATTGCGATAAGCACAAACAGCGAAACACAATGAACGAAGAAGTCAGATTTATTCTTGATGAAGCCGAAGAGAGCATGCAGAATGCCCTCGTCCACCTGGAAAAGGAATTTCATAAAATAAGGGCTGGAAAAGCCAGTCCCGCCATGCTCGAAGGAGTGCGGGTTGATTATTACGGTACCATGTCGCCCCTCGACCAGATATCCAACATCAACACTCCCGATCCGAGGCAGATTATCGTGCAACCCTGGGAGAAAAGCATGCTTGCACCCATCGAAAAGGCAATAATGGCTGCCAATCTGGGCTTTAACCCGCAAAACAACGGCGAAGTGCTGCGCATCATCGTTCCCCCTCTTACCGAAGAACGACGCAAGGACCTGGTAAAAAAAGTAAAAGCCGAGGTGGAAAACGCCAAGGTTACCGTGAGGAATATGCGCCGCAGTGCCCTCGACAGCGGGAAAAAGCTGGAAAAAGAAGGCGTCCCGGAAGATGAGATCAAACAGCTGGAAAAAGAGATTCAGCAGCTTACCGATAAGTACATCGAGAAAGTTGACAAGCTTTTCGAACTGAAGGAAAAAGATATTATGACAGTGTAGATTTTTTCAATTGCCATATTGAATCGGGAGCCGGTGCATTTTGCCGGCTCTTTTTTATTGCGAATCCCGTCAGCTCTCCCGCTCAGGCAATTCCGGTTCCAATTACCAGGGCATCCGAACAGGGTTTGTATCCTGGGTATGGAATAATCATTACCACACTTTCATACCTCGCAATTTCCACATTGCAAAGTACTTACATTTTTTCCGTCAGCTTTTTCACTACCGATACTATCCCAAAAAGTGTGTAAAGTGAGATTTTTCTAAATTTAAGGTTGCGAAACTTAAAAATTTAGAAGATGAAAAACCTACACTTTACACAAGAGCAAGTTACAAAGATTTTGGAAGAAATT